>Ga0210410_10000056_pt1 | contig 189349 bp, 167 predicted proteins | sample IncBWC4MmetaG_FD_161058 | JGI IMG/M metagenome (GOLD analysis project Ga0210410, IMG submission 161058) | Forest soil microbial communities from Barre Woods Harvard Forest LTER site, Petersham, Massachusetts, United States - Inc-BW-C-4-M | ecosystem: Environmental > Terrestrial > Soil >... | reverse complement strand
AGGTCCCGACGATCGACGAGGTACCCACGATCGATGAGGTGCCGACGATCGACGAGGTACCCACGATCGATGAGGTGCCCACAATGGACTTTGGCGTAGCCGCCGACGAAGTACCGACGATCGATGAAGTGCCAACGATCGATGAGGTGCCCACAATGGACTTTGGCGTAGCCGCCGACGAAGTACCCACGATCGATGAGGTGCCGACTATCGACGAGGTGCCGACTATCGACGAGGTACCGACGATCGATGAGGTGCCTACAATTGACGACGTACCGACGATGGAACCGGGCAAAACGCGATTGGCGAGCAAAAGTCCGCCGGTGGTGGGCTTGATACCCACAGCTTCAATAACTTGTCCTGGCTCAACCTTGACAAACTGCGCATCTGCCATGGCAGGAGTCAAGTCAACGCCCAAATCACCAACCTTTGCCCGGCCTAATGACTCCTGGACCGAAAGAACCTTAGCCCTCACAAATACCGTGGTTGCCCCGGCGACATAGGCTTCTTTCAGTCGACTTACTGAGAGTACCGGTTCGTCGAGTCGACCTGATACCGCAAGCAAATCGCCAGCTTTGATCATTTGAAGCGCTCGAGCCTGATCCTCCACTGGAACACCGTTGTAGGAAAAAGCCGTCTCCGTGGCGATGGAGAGATGCTGTCCTGCAACGATAAGCACGCCGCGCGAAAGGTCGATGCTTTCAACATCGCCCAGCACTCGCAGTTCGGCTCCGTAAGTAGTCTTAAGTTGCGCTGCGGTAACTTCCGCACTTGCAGGCGCAATCGCCCCGCAACATAGTGTTGTAATCGCGCCAATAGCGAACGCGCTGGTTATCCTTAACTTCCTGCCCTTCATTCCCTTCCCCTTCAACGTAAAACAGAGTCAATGTTTTGGTTGTATTGGTTGTGTAAATTCAATCGAGTCTCGTAACCGCGTATCGTCGTAAACTGATTCAACGTATAAAAAACACTGCAGGCCGGCGCGGATATCTGCTACCTCGCCAGCTTTGACACCCATATTTTCTTGAAGATCGACAGCAGCAAAAGTGTCCACCCGTTGCAAAAACTGGCCGCCAAAAACCTTTAGATATCCCTGCAATTCAATCAATTGGGCACTAGTCAGCGGTGCATCGACGATCATCGTTCGTTCGAATAAATCTGTGCCGTCTCTCTTGCCACGTGTGTTGTTTTCTAGCGTTGATAGCAGCGATTCGACGAGACTGGCCATTCGACTAATGTTTTCAGGCGAAAGACTCGGTTCAATGTATTCCTGCTTCAAAGGTTTCCAAACATTGAAGCCAACTTCCGTCACCGCGCCGACGCGCCGAAGCTCCTTCAGCACAACCTCGGGTGACACACCCCGAGCATGGCGCAATGTCAAATTGGTAAAGCTCAGCGGACTGCCATCTAACGGCAAATCCACTGGAAATCCGTACGGACCAACGTAGTCACGATCGTTGTGCCATCCATGCAACACACGGGCAAACGGATTGGACACTTCTAGAAGTTCACTAGAAGCGAATCGCTCTTGTTCAACCAGCACGGTCTTGACTTCGTCGATCGTCATACCAGTGAGCGCGCACACCGATGACGCAGACGACCTCATTCCCTTGCCCACAAAGTCTTTGGCAGCCGATTCCACGAATGCCATTTGTGCAATAGCAGCAAAATGAGAATATGTAAGACCTTCGCGCAACATAATCCTTACCAACGGCCTAAGTAACCGCACAAGCGATATCGATAGTGCAGTTTTTACATTATCCGGCATTTGTGAACGATTTCACACATTTTGCAAAAATAATGGTGTTTTCTCTTTAAGTCGGGGTCTCAAGCTTATGTCAAAATTCTGAGAAAGTATGCAACAAGTCTATGAAATCACTCGTGTTGCTCTGAATCTGTACCGACAAGCACTTGAATCTGCGCAGATTTTGTTGCGATGCGGCATCTGTTTGGGCGTCATAACAGGCATGGTCGCGTGCACCGGAAAGGGTCAAAACAACGGTGAAGCTAGTTCGGCGAGGGGCCAGGGCGATAAGTTAAACGCAACGCGGATCCTAAGGCGTGGTTTGCCAGGCGAGCCCCGTACGCTTGATCCTCAGCTTGGGGAAGACACTTTTTCGTTCCCAGTCTTGCGGGATCTCTACGAGGGTCTCACGGCAGAGGATCGCAACGGACAAATCGTACCTGGCGCTGCGGAATCTTGGACTGTAGATAAGACAGGCACCGTTTATACGTTTTTGATCCGGCCAGATGCCAAGTGGTCGAATGGCGATCGGACGCTAGCGACAGAATTCGTTCGCGGGCTACGACGTGCCGTTGATCCACAGACAGCTTCAGGATCGTCTGCACTGCTGGCTGTTATAAAGGGCGCAAGCGACATCATAGCGGGCCGTAGAAAAGTCACGGAGCTAGGAGTCACCGCGATCGGTGAATCCAGCGTGCGGATTGAGCTTGAGCACTCGGCTCCTTTTATTTTGCAAATTCTTTCGCAACCTATTGCCGCACCAACATACATTCAAGCAAATGAGAGTTCAGGGAACACTGGCTCTTCAGACAAGATGAAGGTATGCAATGGCCCCTATACGCTAGTAAGTAGGATCCCAGGATCATTTATTGAGTTGGCACGAAACCCAAACTATTGGGATGCGTCAAGCGTATTGATCGAGCGCATTCGGTATGTCAATGCAGAGTCGGAGGCAACGCAGATACGGGAATACGTCACTGGACAATTGGATATGACTTCAACAATCCCGGCGCCAGATCTCGACCGTATCACTCAAAAGTATGGCGCCGAGATACAGACTGCGCCAATTCTTGGGACGCTTTACCTTGCACTAGATGTCTCCGAACCACCGCTTCGTGACAACCGAGATCTTCGCCAAGCGCTGTCTATGGCAGTTGATAGAGAATTCATTGCAGAACATGTCACGGTTGGAGTGACGCCAGCGTATACATTTGTCGCCAAGGGCACGAGCAACTATAAAGCTCCGACTTACCAGTGGTCCAATTGGACGCGCGAACACCAATTAGCATATGCGCGAACTCTGTTCACGCATTCTGGCTACTCAGAAAAGAAGCCGCTCCACCTAACTTTATATTTCAATACCGGTGAGAGCATTCAGCGGATCATGATCGCCATAGCAGCCAGCTGGAAGCAAAATCTCGGCGTCGTTACCGATCTCGTAAGCGACGAATTCCGTGTATTTTTGGCGGGTAGAAAAGACCGCAGTCGGTGGGACGTCACTCGCCTGGGTTGGTATGCGGATTACGATGACCCGGCAAGCTTTCTTGAAGTCTTCTCGAGAGACAATAGCCAAAATGATCCGGGTTACATGAACCCCGAATTCAATAAATTAATAGACTCCGCTCGAATCGAGCCAAATCCCGACGAGCGAATTTCGCTGCTGCAACGGTCCGAGGAAGTACTACTAAACGATTACCCAATCATTCCTGTCTATTTTTACACCGCGCGCCGACTAGTGAAACCCTATTTGGGTGGCGCCGAAATTACACCTTTAGATCACACATATTCAAAGCATTTGTATTGGAAAGATGCCTCGTAATATAAATCCCGTGTCGCGCAACTGCTTTTGTTTTCCCGGTGGTGTTTGTTGAAGCGAGCGTTGGAGCGCGTTAGGCGAACAATCACAATAGGTCGCAACGTCGTTGCTGAAAACACTTCTTCCAAACATAAGATTCCTCCGCCACCTACTCCGCCCTACCCGTGGCGGGGCCGCAGGCGTGCTGATCGTGTTCGCTGGCCTTCTCACCATCGCCGCCAAGGCTCCCTGGCTCACGGGAATTCCGCTGGCCTTGATATTGACGTCCTGGTTCTTCAAGTACGCATACATCCTGTTTGACCACACAGTGCGTGGCTTCGACGAGCCGCCGGCACTCGACATCCAGATGTTGAACCCTCTCGACGAACAGCGCCCCCTCGCCCAGGTGGCGATCTTAGGCCTGATTTACTTCGCTGTGAAATTCGCGCACGGTTCGATGGGTTCAACGGCGGCCATCGCGATCGCGGTCGTGGCGGTACTCCTCCTGCCCGCCTCGGTAGCGATCCTCGGACTCGAGGGCAACATTCTCAAGGCGGCGTATCCCGTGGCATGGGTGCGCATGGTCTTGGGATTGGGTCCACAGTACGCCCTCGTTCTTGCGATCATCGGCGGCTACGCATTACTTATAGCCTTGGTGGGAAGATGGGAACTGTGGTTGCCTCTGCAAATCGCCATATTCATGTTTTGCATTCTGTCGGTATTCAGCGTTCTTGGCGGCGCGCTGTACGAGAGGCGTCACGAACTGGAGCTCGAAACTTGGGTTTCGCCTGAACGCACGCACGCGCGCCTGCAAGCCCAAGAGCTGCGCCAAAGCGAGGACGAAGTGACGGAGGCCTACGGCCAAGTGCGTGCGGGTTCGCACACCCGCGCCTGGGAGCTCTTGCAATCCTGGCTGGCAAGGCGCGGCCATGCTCCGGACGATTATCGCTGGCTGTGCGGCCGCGTCGCGGCCTGGGACGATCCCCGTTACGTGACCCGCCTCACCGAGGACTATGTGGATCGCTTGCTTATTCTGAAGCGCACCGGCGAAGCGCTCGACGTGGTGGCAGAGCGCTTGGGCCAGGATCCCTCCTTTCGCCCCAAGTCCGCGGCTGCCACGCTGCAAATCGCGCGTCTTGCCGCCGCCGGAGGCGGTGTGCCAAGGGTGGCGCGCACCCTGCTCGCGGATTTTCCGGCACGCTTTGCGGGCGACCCCAGCATTGCTGCAGCAGCCGCGCTGGCCCGTCATTTGGGAGTCTAGCGCACCAAAGGTGCGCCGGCCCCCGGGAGCCCGCGCGACGTATTGGTGCGCGATTGCGGCGCCATAGCTCTTAAGTACATGATTGGCTGCGAGCGCCCCAGCTTGGCACGGAATTCGCTCAAAATCCGAATGAGGGGGGTTATTGGCCGGCAATCCGTATAACGAAATGCTCGTGGGCGAGAAAGCGGCGCGGCCGCACTACCTGCGATATAGCCAATGGCTCAACCTTCAGCCGGCGGAACGTTTGGCGCAAAAACGCGCCGAAGCGGACGCACTGTTTCATCGCGTCGGCATTACCTTCGCCGTATACGGTCAAGAAGAGGGTACCGAGCGCCTGATCCCCTTCGACATCGTGCCGCGCATCGTGCCGCACGAAGAATGGATTCGCCTCGAGCGCGGTTTGAAGCAGCGCGTGCGCGCGCTCAACGCCTTCATTCACGACATTTACCACGACCAACAAATTATCAAAGCGGGCGTGATTCCCGCCGAACAGGTGCTCTGCAACTCGCAGTACCGCCCGGAGATGCAAGGCGTTGACGTGCCGGGAGGCATCTATGCCCACATCGCCGGCATCGACATCGTGCGCGACGACGCAGGCGAATTCCTCGTGCTCGAAGACAACCTGCGCGTTCCCTCCGGTGTCTCGTACATGCTCGAAAATCGCAAAATGATGATGCGCCTGTTCCCCGAGCTCTTCTCCGAGCACCGCGTGGCCCCGGTCGAACACTACCCCGACGTGCTGCTCGACAATTTACGCAGCGTCGCCCCCACCGGGGTTGCCGACCCCACCGTGGTGCTATTGACCGCGGGCGCTCACAACAGCGCCTATTTCGAACACGCGTTTCTGGCTCAACAGATGGGCATCGAGCTGGTGGAGGGTCAGGACCTCTTCGTGCGCGACGAAGCGGTGTTCATGCGCACCACGCAAGGTCCGCAGCGGGTTGACGTGATCTATCGCCGCATCGACGACGACTTTTTGGATCCCCTGGTGTTTCGGCCCGATTCCATGCTTGGCGTTCCCGGGTTGTTGACCGCCTACCGCGCCGGGCGCATCACCATCGCCAATGCCATCGGCACCGGGGTCGCCGATGACAAATCGATATACCCCTACGTGCCGGAGATGATCCGCTTCTACCTCGGCCAGGCGCCCATCATCGGCAATGTGCAAACCTGGATGTTGCGGCGCAAGGAAGACAAGGACTACGTGCTCGCGCATTTGCCGGAACTCGTGGTCAAAGAGGTTCACGGTGCCGGCGGCTATGGCATGCTGATCGGCCCCGCCGCCACCAAAGGCGAAATCGACATGTTTCGCAGGCAGATCGTCGCCACGCCCGAGCGCTACATCGCACAGCCGACGCTGGCCCTGTCGACGTGTCCGACATTTGCCGATCAGGGCCTTGCACCCCGCCACATCGATTTGCGCCCCTTCGTGCTGTCGGGCCGGGATGTCACCATCGTCCCCGGCGGACTCACCCGCGTCGCCCTTCGCGAAGGCTCTCTGGTCGTCAATTCTTCCCAGGGCGGTGGCACCAAAGATACCTGGGTGCTGGAAGCTTAAGATGCTCAGCCGCACCGCCGATCATCTGTACTGGATGTCGCGCTACATTGAACGCGCTGAGAGTCTGGCGCGCCTGGTCGATGCGCACTATCGCATGTCGCTGCTGCCGCACTCAGGCGACACCTTGGCGCAGTCCTTGAGCTCGACCATGACGGCACTGCAAATGGAAGAGGCCTACAAGGAGCGGCACGAAGTCATCGAACCGCGCGCGGTGTTCGAATTCGTGAGTCTCGATCGCGATTACAGCGGCAGCATCTTCAGCTGCTTGCGGGTTGCACGCGAGAACGCCCGTGCCGTGCGTGGCTCATTGACCTCGGAACTCTGGGAAACCTTGAACTCGACCTGGCTCGAAACCCGCTCGCTCGCCATGCGCCGCACATCGCGGCCCGACATCGGCCAGTTTGTCGAGTGGGTCAAGGAGCGGTCTCACCTTACTCGCGGCGTCACCATCGGCACCATGATGCGCGACGAGGCGTTTCACTTCACGCGCATCGGCACGTTTCTCGAGCGCGCCGACAGCACCGCCCGCATTCTCACGGCGCATCAAAGGGACCTCATTCCCGGCGCCGATGCCGGCAGGGTGCCCGACCCCTACGAATGGAGCGTGCTGCTGCGCGCGCTGTCCGCCTTCGAGATCTACCGGCGTGTCTACCGCGACGTGATAACGCCATCCAGAGTGGCGCAGCTCTTGATCTTGCGGGATGACATGCCGCGCTCCCTGCTGCGCTGCTGCAAGGAGGTCTACCACAACCTCAAGGCAGTTTCGAACGAGCAGTCGGCGGAGACGGAGCGGCGCGCCGGCGAAATGCATGCCATGCTGCATTTCACGCGAATGGAGGAAATCACGGCGAGCGGCATGCCGGGTTTTCTCGAGCAGTTCCTAGGGCGGGTGCGCGATCTCGGCGATCGCATCGCGTCGGATTTTCTATTACCCCCAGCGGAGGCGTGAGCGTATGCAGATGCACATTCGGCACGAGACGCGCTATCGGTACGAGCGGCCGGTCAAATATAGCGTGCAAAGCCTGCACTTGACGCCGCGCCGCGACTTGAGTCAGCGCGCCCTGGCGTGGACCATCACCGCTCCCGGCCGGCGACTCGAGCAAGTGGATGCCTATGGCAACATTTCTCATCTGCTCACCATCGAAGAGCCGCACCGCGAAATTCAAATCGTGGTCCGTGGGGTGGTCGAAACCGCCGACACCGAGGGACGGCAGGATGACGGACCCCTCTCGCCGCTGGCCTTTCTCGCCCCGACTCCGCTGACGGCGCCCAACGATGAACTGCGGGCGTTCGCGCACAGCGCCTTGGAGAGGGTCAGCGACCCGCGCGCCCGCGCGCAAGCGCTGGCGGATGCGGTATTTGGCGCGGTGCGCTACAAGTCCGGCACCAGCGATGTGCAGGACAGCGCCGCCGTGGCGCTGCGCAGCGGCGAAGGCGTGTGCCAGGATCATGCTCACGTGTTCATAGCCTCCGCCCGCGCGGTCGGAATGCCGGCTCGATACGTCAGCGGCTATCTGTACACCGGCGACACCACCGAGGCCGCCAGTCACGCCTGGGTCGACATTTGGTTGGGCGCGGAAATCGGTTGGCAGAGCATGGACGTGACCCACAAGCGGCCCGCGGTACGAACTTACTGCCGGCTTGCCGTGGGCCGCGATTACCTGGACGCGGCGCCGGTGCGCGGCGTTCGCCAGGGCGGCGGCGGCGAAAAAATGGAAGCCAACGTGCTGGTCGCGGAGTCGGCACAGCAGCAACAGCAGTGATGAGAATTTCGCCATGACTTACTGCGTCGGCTTGCTGGTCGACACCGGGCTCGTGATGTTGTCCGATTCTCGGACCAATGCCGGTGTGGATCAGATCAACACATTCCGGAAAATGGCGACGTTTCAGGATGCGAGCGACCGGATACTGGTGCTGATGTCGGCGGGAAATCTCGCCATCACGCAAGCCGTGGTCAATCTCCTGCACGAGGCCCCGGAGGGCACGGGGCACCTGGCGCCCATCTACCACGCCTCGAACATGTTCAATGCCGCGCGGGTGGTGGGCGATGCCCTGCGCCAAATCCATGAACGCGACGCTGAATCGATGAAGGAACAAGGGCACGAATTCAACGGCACGTTCATCCTGGGCGGCCAGATCAAGGGCGAAGAGCCGCGGCTGTTTCATGTCTACTCCGCCGGCAATTTCATCGAATCCTCACCGGACACGCCGTATTTTCAGATCGGCGAATCGAAGTACGGCAAACCCATCATCGACCGCGTCATGTCCCGATCCGCCAGCCTCGCGCAAGCCGCCAAATGCGCTCTGGTGTCCATGGACTCGACCATCCGCTCCAACCTATTGGTGGGTCCGCCCCTGGATCTCGCCATCATTCGGCGCGACGAATTCAAGCTCGCCACCCATATCAGCATCGATTTGGACAACGAGTACTTCAAGATGATTCGCACGCGCTGGGGATTGGCGCTGCGCGAAGTCTTCAGCGAGTTGCCCAATCCCGATTGGTAGCCGCCATCAGCGGCGCGGCGGCGGCGGCGTGTCTTGGCGTGCGCTCGATTCACGAAGACAAATAGTCCGGGGCAGCGATGGGCCCAGCACGGACGTCGTCGCAGAGGTCGCCACTTGGTAGCAGCTCGCGTCGATCCATACGATCCAGTCGCCGCTGGCCGTCTTGAATTGGTCGCCGGCGTGGCGCCGTCCCGGCAGCCACCAATGCTCCTCCGCAGGCGAGCCCGACACGGAGATGTTTTTCGGCGGTTGATGGGTGCGTATCTCGAATGCGTGTATGGCACGGCGCGCTTCCGCCGCCCAGTCGACTCCCGGCCCAGATCCATTGCCGTCGGCGGGCACGGCGGGCGGCGATGGTGCGGGCAACACTGAATCGAGCACGGGCGGTGCCATCGTGATGGCCGTATCGCCGCTCAAGCGCCGCAGGCGGGAGTTCTCAGCGCGAATCTTTGGGATCGTCGGCGGCGGCAGATACAGCAATTCGACCGACTCGTTGGCCGACACCGAAACAGGTTGGTTTCGGGATGCCGTCATGAGCGCCGCCAACAACGCCATGTGCAGCGCCAACACTACGAAGAGAGTGACGTAGCGCGGAAGTCCCCAGACTCTTGACCGATCCATGCCCTTCGATTTGCTCGTGTTACGTAGTCAGACGCCTGATGATGGACCCATACCAGGGAATTTGGTTCCTGGCCCGCGCCGCCCTCCCTAAGCACGTGCCGCGCTAGGTTCCACCACCGACTTCCAATTGAGCTCGGCAAGTGCCGGCACCATCCATATCCAGCCGATCAATCCGAGCAAGCTCACCGCGGCCGCCACCACGAAGGCGTTGGTGTAGTGCCCAGTGCTTTGGATGATGAAACCGGTGAGCGCGGGTGCGACGACCCCGGGGAGGTTGCCCAGAGAGTTTTGGATGCCTACCCATCGGCCCGACGCCCGCGGCCCGGCAAGGATCTCGCACATGGCGTACACGCCGGGTGAGGAGGCCCCGCACAGTGCCTGGTAAATGAACAGGCTGATCAGCGCGAGCTTCGGCGAGCCCAAGGCCATGGCGAGCATGCAGGCCACAAAACCCAAGTGCGCCACCGCCATGACGAATTTGTAGCCGACGTTCGCCGATCCGCCAGCGGCGAGATATCGATCAATCGCCCACCCAGCGCCGAAAGCGCTGACCGCATTGACCATGTAGGCGCTGGTGGCAACCCACGCCATGCCGACGATGGAGAAGCCGCGCTCGGTTTGCAGCCAAGCGGGCAGCCAGTACAGCATGAAATAAAACACGTAATTGCTCGAAAACAGTCCGAGCGACGTGCCCCACAGCGACGGCTGTTTGAGGATCATCCACCACGTCGGCGAATCGATCGCGCTGCTGCGGACCGCCACACGAACCTCGTCCGCCACGCGCGACCACGGCCACAACCACAGCAATGACAGCGCGCCAAACACCCAGAACGTCGAGCGCCACCCGAAGCGCGCCATCAGCAAGCCGCCGATGATGGTGCCCACGACCGGACCGGACAGATAGCCGATGGCGATGATCCCGTTGGCGGTGCCCAAGCCCTTGGGGGGCACGGTCGCCGCCAGTATTTTCGCTGCGCTGGGGAAACCTGAACTCTCGCCCAAGCCCAACAGCAGTCTCAACGCGAAGAGCGCAGCGAATGTATGCACGAATCCGGTCAGTATGGTGGCGCACGCCCAAATGGTGAGGCCGGCCGCGAGTATTCGATGAGCGCCATAGCGCTCCGCGAGCCAGCCGACCGGAATTTGCAGCAGCGTGTACGTCGCGAAGAAGGCAGACCCCAGCGTGCCCATCTGCGAGGTGCTCAGGTGCAGATCGCTCTGCACCAAAAGCAACGCAGTGGACAAGGTGCCGCGGTCGACGTAATTGATGAACAGCACCGCCGCCAGCAAGAAAACGACGCGGCCGCGGGCGGCCCGTGCCGGATCAACCGTCGCGAGAATGCGTGAGTTCAGGCGGCGTAGTCCGAATGAGCGCGATCGAGAACGCGCTTCAGGGCCTCGAAGTGAAGCTCGGCCCGATCACGGCCGCCGACAGTGCCGCAGGTGCCGAACTGCGCCATGGTCATCTTGATCACCGGCTCCGGAATGAGCCGCAACGGCCGGCCGGTCGACAGCGCGAGTACCTGCGCTTGAGCAGCGCGCTCGAGAAAATACAATCTCTCGAAAGCCCGCGGCAGCGTATCGCCGACCACCAGCACGCCATGATTGCCCATCATGAGCACTGATTTTTGCCCAAGCGCTCGCGCGAGACGTTCACCCTCGGTCACATCCAAAGCCAGGCCGTTGTAGTTCGCGTCGTAGGCCACGTCATTGTAAAAGCCAAGCGCGCTTTGCACCGCCATCTCCAGGCGTGGATTCTCCAGCATGCAGAGCGCGGTCGCGTACGGCATGTGGGTATGCAATACGCAGCGTCCCTGCGGCGACAGGCGATGCACCGGCTGGTGGATATACAGCGCGGTATCTTCCACCGACCCGTGTCCGCTCACGACGCGCCCGTTGAAATCAACCACCATGAAATCGCTCGCCTTCACTTCGGACCAGTGCATGCCAAAGGGTGCGAGCAAGAATCGATCCGTATGCCCCGGCGCCAACAGCGTCAGGTGATTGTCGATGCCCTCATTCAAGCCGAAGCGGTCCGCGAGCCGATAGCACGCCGCGAGATCGATCCGCGCTTGGGTTTCGGCGTCGGCCGATGTCTGGATGGGCTTGAGACTCGCGTTCATGGGGGTCGCCTCGCAAAAATCGATTGCCTACCTTTCTCGAAGTATAGCCCGAGGAACACGGGCCGCGACACCGCGAATGCGCGTATCCATCGACCGTCGGTTCGCAATCACTGCAGCAATCGATCCAGCACCGGCAGAGGCACCGCGCCCTGCCGCAGCGCGCTCTCGTGGAATTCCTTGAGGCTGAATGCCGTACCGTGCTTGGCCTGATAGTGCTCGCGCACCGCGAGCCAACCCTTGTATCCGGCGTAGTAGGTCGGCAGTTGGCAGGAGGACAGTTTGGCGCGCTGCAACTTGGCGGTGGCTTCTTCCGATTCCTGATAGGTGCTCTTGGTCATCAGATCGAGCGCTTCCCGATCGGTCATGCCCATGGTTTGCAGGCGCACATCCAGAATCGTGTTGGCGAGAACTCGCAACAATTGCTTTTGCAGCGTGAGCCTGTAGCCCGGCGTGTCGCCCAGGTATCCCTGCTCCGCCATGAGCTGTTGAGAGTAGACCGCCCAACCCTCGACGTACGGGCCATTACCGAAAATAATGCGCAGCAAGCGGCGCGATCGCGGCTGCATTTCATTCGCATACTCTCCCTGCACGTAGTGACCCGGCATCGCCTCGTGCACGGTCAAGTGCTGCATTCCCGAATCGTTGTATTCGCGCAGCTTCGAATCGACGCGCGACTGCGGCCATGTGCTCGGAATGGGCGTCACCCAGAAAAATGCCCCCAGCTTCGGCTCCAACGCCGGAGCGGAATTGAAGCCGCCGACCCCGTATATGCCGCGCATGAACACCGGTGTTTCGATGACTTCCAGATTGGCATTGGGCGGCAACGTCACCAAATCCTTTGATTTGACGAAGGCCGTCGCGGCGGCCAGCGCGCGCTTGGCGGACGGAATATAGCCCGCCGCCGTCGCATGCTGGCGAGCGACATCCGCCAGCGCTTGTTCCACGGTTTTAGGAGCAGCGAGCCGCGCGATCTCGGCGCGCGCCTTGATCAGATCCGCCTCCGCTTCCGCCAGCAGCGCCTCCGGCGTCTTGCCGGTCGCCAGCACCAGGCGAAACTTCTTGGTGTAAAGCTCCTTTCCCAACCGCCACTCCCCTGCCTTCTCGGCTAGATTGTCTTCCAGCCAATGATTAAATCCGTTCAGCGCCGCGATCGCCGCCGCGGCAGCCTGGTCGTAGCGCATACGCTCCCCGGGCGGGCAGCTATCGCGCAAGGTAGAGTCGATGAGACCGATGTTGCCCGCGTTCTCATCGCGCGCGACCCGGTTCCAGATCTCCGGGGAGTCCTGCAAATTCGTCTTGGCCTGGCGGATGAACTCCGGAATCTTGTTCAGGCGGTTGATGATGTGCCGGTACCGCTCCGGCGCGGGCGCGAATTGCAGCACGTAGGGCGAGTACAGGCCATTGCCCAGCAATTCCACATAAGTGGTGGGATTGTGACGGTGGCTTTGGATCTCATCGAGTTCCAGCCGCGACGCGCCGAGGGCGTCGTGCATGATGTCGACATCGGCGCGCTGCTCGGCGTCGAGCGACGCCGTGTCGAGCTTGGCGATCCGCGCTTCGATGTCCTGCAGAAAGCCTCGCGAGGCCGCGATCCCCGCCGGGCTGAAATCATCCAGCAGGTCATCGAGCGCTGTGCCGCGATGATCATGGTAGCCGACGCTGGTGGCGGTCGTCGGCGACAGGGCCAGTGTGCCGAAGACGAAGTCCTCGACCAACCGCTCGAACTGACCGTCCGGTGCCGCCTTGGGCTGGGTCGACGCTTCGCCGGCCTTCGTCGCGGCCGCAACGGTCTTGGTCGATGCCGCCCACAGGCAGGGACCGCAGAGAACGAGGGTAAGCACACCTGCAAACCTTGAGCGTTGAATTTTTTCCATCGCGCAATCTTCGGACAATTCTCGCCTCTGCACCAGCCATTCAGTGTCGTAGGTTAAGATTCGCGCGCATGAAACTCACCAAGATCATTCGCGGCGTCGCGATCACCCTCGTCCTGCTGCTGCTGGCCCTGATATTCGCGCTGTGGGTCAAGCCCCCGGAGATTTTGCGGGTCGGCGCCAATTACTCCGCCAAGATCGTCTGCTCCAACGTGTTCCTCGCCGGGCGCGACCCGGACGAAGTGCTGCGCGCCGATGTGCAGGCGCCCGGGGTCGCTCTGCTGCATCTCATGCGGGTGTCCGTCGATCGTGAACGGCGGGTGGTGCGTGCAGGGCTGCTGGGTTTTATCGGCGACGGACTCGCCGTGGCGCGGCCGGGCACCGGCTGCGCCGCGGTACCGGACGGCAACCTGGGATTCGCGACGCATGTCGGCACAGCCACAGCAGCTGCCGGATTCGCTGCCGCCGCGCCAGAGGCTGCTGCGCCCGAGACCTCCGCGCCTGAAGTTTCCGCGGGTGCCAACGCCGCCTGTCCGCTGGGCGACACGGTCGCCACCACCGCGGCGCTCGATCACCTCCTCGCCGATGACGCGCTCGCCGGACCCGGCATGCGCGCTATCGTCGTGGCCGCTCACGGCCGTATCGTGGCCGAGCGCTATGGCGCGGGCTTTTCCCCGGCGACCCCGCTGCTGGGTTGGTCCATGACCAAGAGCGTCGTCGCCGGACTGGTCGGCATCCTGGTGAAGGAAGGACGGCTCACGCTCGATCAATCCGCCGGCTGGTCCGCGACGGAGGGCAGCGGCCGCGAGCGCATTCGGATATCGGATCTGCTCGCGATGACCAGCGGGCTGCGCTTCAACGAGGCCTACGGCGATGTGTCGGATGTCACGCGCATGCTGTACCTGCAGCCCGACATGGCGGGTTTTGCACGTGCGCAGCCGCTGGCGCATCCCGCGGGCGAATACTGGAGCTATTCGAGCGGCACGGCCAATATCCTGGCGCGCATCGTTCAAGACGCTGGGGGCCGGCTCGGTGCAGCCTATGCGCGCGAAAAACTGTTCAAGCCGCTCGGCATGAACAGCGCCACCATCGAGACCGACGAGGACGGCACCCTGGTGGGCTCCTCTTATATGTACGCCACCGCGCGCGACTGGGCGAAGTATGGACAGTTCCTGGTGCAAGACGGCGTCTGGCGAGGCCAGGAAATGCTTCCCCGCGGCTATGTCGCGATGATGGCCACGCCCGTCGCACCATCCGGCGGCCAGTATGGACGCGGCCTGGTGTGGCTGTGGGGATCCGATGCCCTGGTGCCCGGCAAGAATCCGGACACCGCTTTCGGCATTCCGGCCGACACCTTCTGGATGGAGGGTCATGACGGCCAAACCACCGCCATCATTCCCTCGCGTGAATTGGTCATCGTGCGCCTAGGGCTCACCCCGGCGCGCGATCACTACCTCCCGCAGCCGCTGGTGAAGGCGGTGCTCGACGCCGTGCATGAATAGCCGGGAGCCCGGACTCGGCGATAGGGCACCGGTATTGGTTTTTTTCCGGGGTGACGTTAAAGCGGCCCACAAAACGCCAAAACGTCGCGCGTCTTTATAGAGATATGGACCCGGGCCCGGAGCCGCCGTCGGGCGACACCGCCCTCACGTGGGATTTGGCGGCGTCATTGGCAAGCGCCGCCGCGCCCAATCGGCGGCGGCGTGCAATCCATGCGTAGACAGGCGCGCAGGCAATCAAGAGCACCCCCGCGCGGAATCCGGACCGCTGATCCTCGAGAATCGCGGCGATCCACAGAAACACGCAGCCCAGCAGCACGATCGCGGTCGTGTACGGGAATCCGAATGCCCGATACGGCCGCGGTGTCGCGGGCTCCTTGACCCGCAGCACGATGAGCGCGCCATAGGCGGAGACATACGTGAGCAGGAACAGCACCGCGGCCACTGCGACGATCTGCTCGAAGGTGCCGGTCAAGATGAGCGCCGCGGCCCCGGCGCTCGTCACCGCCAATGCGACGCGAGGAGTGCCTCCGGCGCTGACCAGAGCGGCCTTCTTCGTGAAGAAGCCGTCCCGGCCGATGGCCAGGAGAATTCGAGGCCCCATGAACAGCGTCGCGTTGATGAGGCTCAACACGGTCATGAGCGAAATCACGGTCACGAGTTCGGCGCCGCCGCGCGGCAATACCACGCGCGCGGCATCGGCGGCGGGCAGTGCGGACGCAGCCAGTACCGGCAGCGGCAGGATTCGAAGAATGGCGATGTTGATGATCACATACATCGCGGCGACCAACAGCGTCCCGCCGATGAGGGCGCGCGGCAGCGTGACCGTCGGCCGAGTGCTCTCCTCCGCCATGTAAATGGCTGAATTCCAACCGTCGTAAGTCACGAACACCGCGCGCAGGCCGGTCACGATGGCGGCGAGCATGCCCAGCGACATCAGCGGCAGCGCCGCTGCCGAGGACGCCGGCGGCGGCGCGCCGGATGCTGCGACCGGGGCCGTGAGAAAGCAGCCGGCCACCAGCACCATCAGCATGAGGCCCACGGCGACGCTGATGATGCGCGTGAAGGTGCTGCTGATGCGAAGCCCGGTCCAATGCAGGGCGGTAAAGATACCGATGACGCCAATGGCGATCGCTCGCGGCGCCGCCGCGGTGACCGGCCACAGCGCGCCCAAAAATGCGGCCGCAGTCAACGCGGCATAGGCGATTGACGCCACCTCGTTCGCCCAATCGCTCCAGCCCACGACGAAGCCCGGCCCGTTGCCGAAGGCGCGCCGTGCATAGATGTAGAACCCGCCGGCCTGCGGCAGCATGGCGGCGAGTTCGGCAACCGACACTGCGCCCAGCAGCGCGTACACCCCGCCCAGGATCCAAAACAGCACGATAGTGCGTGAGTCGCCCAGTGCCGCGGCCAGTGTCGCCGGGAGGCGCAGGATGCCGACGCCGACGGTGCCGCCAAAGACCATCGCCAAACCGAAACCAAGCCCGAGAATCCGCGTCAACGGACGCGCGGTCGAGATCATTATCCGGTCGACGATGAAAGGGTCACGTCCCGAAGCTTGCGCGAGAGGCGCGTTGATCGCAACTCTCGCAAGACCGCGGAGCGCGGGTAGGTTAATGGCCCGTGGGTGGGCTAATGGCCGGCAGTGCGCGCGAGCGCCGCCTTTGTGGCCGCTTGCCAGCCGTCAATCATGCGCGCGTATTGCCGCGGCTCCAGGAATCCCTCGACGAAGGCCTGCGCTCCGCTGTGCAGCGGCGTCAGCGTGTACGCGACGCTCACATCGGTGCCGCCGCCTTGCGCTTCCGTGCAGTGGACATCGACCAGGCCGATGTTCGAGCCGTGCGCCAGGCGCGCGTAGCTGACTCGTCCTTCGGATGGCCGGTAGTCTATGACGATCCAGGTGGTCTCCTGGCCCTCGGGATTGCGAGTTTGGAAAGCGCTGCCGCGTTCCTCCGCGCCGCTCAGCATCTTAGGGTCCCAGCCCGGCGCCCATTCACGTTCGCCGCGGGCGGTGAACAGCGGGAAGACGCGCGAGCGCGGTGCGTCGAGATGAAAGCGGTGCATCCGGGTGGGCGGACTTACGGTCATGCAGGGGCACTCTTGGTACATCGGTACCATGGTACCACTAGTGCCTTGGGCTTGCAAACCTGCGATCATTGGCGCTCAGCCAGCCTTGACCCGGAACTTGCCATGACCGCCAAAAAATCCCCTCCGTCCCCGGCACCGCGCGTCGTCGAGCGAATTCAGACCGGCGTGCGGCTGGAGAAGCGGCTCCTCAAGGTGCTCAAAGCTCTGGCGGAATACCTCGACCTCTCGCTCGGCGACCTGCTCGAAGGGATTGCATTGCATGCCCTGGAGAACAAGCCGCCCTTCAAGCGTCTGACGCTGGAAAAAATTGCGCAACTGCGGCGCGTCTACGGCTTCGACCTGGTGGCCGCGGATAGTCATCGCCTGCGCGAGCAGGACGGCGGGGGGAGCTGAAGTGACCACCTTTCTGCTCGCGTTCGGCGCTCTGTTCTCGATTGTCAACCCGCTGTCGGGCACCTTCATCTTTTTCGGCGCGACCCGTGGGCTCGAGCCGCGCGTGCGCGCGCAGGTATCGCGCTGGGTCGCGATCTACGCATTCTCACTGGTGGCCGCATCGCTGTACGTCGGCGCCTATGTATTGAGCTTCTTTGGCGTTTCCATCCCGGTGCTGCGCGTGGCGGGCGGAATCGTCGTCGCCATGTCCGGTTGGCGGATGTTGAACGAACCGGACGCCACCGAGCAGCGCCGCAGCGAGACACCGAGCCCGCGCTCGATGGACGTGCCGCCGAGCCGGCTGGCGTTCTACCCGCTCACCATGCCACTGACCACCGGGCCCGGAACGATTTCAGTGGCGATTTCCCTGGGTGCCGGACGGCCTCGCGGCTTTCATGCGGCGACGGTCGAATTCTTTCTCGAGACGCTCGCCGCCGTGGCGCTGGTGACCCTGATGGTGTACGTGTTCTATCGCCACTCGGCTCGTCTCGCGGGTTGGATGGGGGCGACGGGAACCAGCATTGTGATGCGGTTGTCAGCATTCCTGTTGTTCTGCATCGGTATCCAGGTGTTGTGGAATGGCGCTGCGGAACTCTTGGGCACACTGCCGCTGGGCAGCGCAGGCCTGCCAGAGTAAAATGCCGCGCCGCAGCGTCGGCGACACATGCTGGAGTCAATATGAAGATCGGATTCGACCGTCGGCAGTTCCTCGTCGGCAGCGCCGGCGCCTTCTCGATGACGCTCCTGCCCCGGAGCCTACGGGCCACCATCGGCGCCGCCGTGCCGCCGGCACCGGTGGCGCGCATCGCCATCGTGCGCGATACCTACTTCGGTGAAACGCTGAGCGACCCGTATCGCTGGATGGAGAACGACAAGGATCCGGAGTGGCTGCCGTACTTGAAGGGTCAAAACGATCATGCCCGCGCGGTGCTCGATGCGCTGCCGGCGAGGGCGTCGCTGCTCAAGCGCGTGCAGCAGCTGTCGGGAGATACCGTGGCGACCAGCCGCGTGCAGCGCGCCGGCGGCCTGATTTTCTTTGCGCAACGGCCATTGGGTGCCGACAATTTCAAGCTTATCGTGCGCGACGGGACGGGCGGCCACGATCGCGTGCTCGTCGATCCGACGAAGGCGAGCAGCGCGGCCGGCCATGTGTCGCTCGACTGGTGGCACGCCTCGCCGGACGGACGGCATGTGGTTTACGGCCTGTCGAAGGACGGCAGCGAGGATTCGATCCTGCATGTGCTCACCGTTGCCGACGGTGTGGATCTTCCCGAACGAATCCCCAACACCCAGGCCGCCAACCCGCAATGGCTGGACGATGGCAGCGGCTTCTTTTACAACCAACTCACCGGCGCGGTCGATACCCCCGAACGATTTCTCGATAGCCAGGCGCGCTTCCACCGCCTGGGGACGGATCCCAGCACGGATCCCGTGCTCATGAAGCGGGGACTGGTCGCCGGCATCGATTACGAAAAAATTCAGGCTCCGTACATCGTCACGTACCCGGGAGCCAGTCACGCGGTATTGTTGCTGTCCGACGTTCGGCCGGAAGCGCGCGGATTCATTGCGCCGCTCGCCGATGCGATCGCGGGCCGCGCCCGGTGGATCCCCTTTGCGACTTTCGAGGATGAGGTGACCGACCTCGATCTCGACGGCGAGGACCTGTACTTGCTGGTCAACAAGGGCACGCCGCGCGGGCGTCTGGTCAAGACATCCGCCGCCGCACCCAGCATCGCAAGCGCCACCGAGGTCGTGCCGCAGGGAGCCTTCGTCATCGAAGGGACCGCCCGAGCGCGCGACGGCTTGTATCTCAAGATCATGGATGGCGGCATCAGCCGCTTGCAGCGGCTGGGTCACGACGGCCGAGTCAGCGATATCGCGTTGCCCTTCGACGGTACCATCGGCGCCATCTACACCGTGGCCCGTGAGGAGGGTGCCTTGATTTCGCTCACCGGTTGGCTGACTCCGGCCGGCATCTATTCGGTCGACACCGGCGGGCACGTCCTCGATACCGGGATTACCCCCAAGCCCAAGATCGATGTGAGCGCGTACGAGGCCAAGCGCTTTTTTGCAACCGCCAAGGACGGCACGAAAATCCCGTACACCCTCATCTACCGCAAGGGCTTGAAGCCCGACGGCCGCACGCCGACCTGGATTTCGGCATACGGATCCTACGGCCTCGCGGCCTACACGCCGGCGTTCGCCGGGCGAACCCTGGCGCTGGTCGACGCCGGTGCCATTGTCGGCTACGCCAATGTACGCGGCGGCGGCGAATACGGCCGCGAATGGCACAAGGCGGGACAGCTCGCCAACAAGCCGAACACCTGGCGCGATCTGATCGCGGTGTGCGAGGAGCTCTGTGCCAAGAAATATACTTCGCCGCGATACCTGGCCATTGGCGGACGTTCAGCTGGAGGCATCACCGTCGGGCGAGCGCTCACCGAGCGGCCCGATCTGTTCGCCGCGGTGGTCGATGGCGTCGGCTGGTCGAACCCGCTGCGCTACGTGGTCGAGCAGAATGGCTATGGCGAAGAGCCCGAGTGGGGCGCCATCAACGATCCTGCGGGATACCGCGCCCTCAAGAGCATCGACAGCTATCAATCGGTGAAGGACGGCACTCCCTACCCGGCGATTCTACTGACCACCGGCGTCACCGATCCGCGCGTCGCGCCCTTCCATGTGGCGAAAATGACGGCACGGCTGCAGGCGGCTAGCAGCTCCGGGAAACCCGTCCTGCTGCGCGTCGACTATGACGCCGGGCACGGCATAGGATCGACGCGCTCGCAGCAGGACCGCGAAGCCGCAGATACCTATGCGTTTCTGCTCTGGCAGCTGCGCGGCTAGATCAACGCGCAGCGCCGGCGGCGGGCGCGCCGATGTAGATAGTGCCTTCCTTCATGACCAGCACCGGATGTTCCGTGGCCGTCATGTCGATGAGAGGGTTGCCGGCAACCGCCACGATGTCCGCGAATTTCCCGGGCGTCAGCGTGCCGGTCTTATCCGCAATCCCGAGCAGGTCGGCGCCATTCGCCGTGCCCGCCATCAGGGTCAGCGCGGGCGCCAGACCATTCTTGGTCATGAGCGAGAACTCACGCGCGTTCAAACCATGCGGCTCGACGGCGGCGTCCGTGCCCATGGCAAAGGGAACGCCGATCTTGACGGCATGCTGGAACATCAGCTGCGCCTGCGCGGCCGCGGCGCGAGCCTTCACCGCGATGGCCGGCGGAAACTTGTCGAGGTGCTCGCCCACCCACGCGCCGGCAAACAGCGTCGCCACCAGGTAGACGTGCTTTTTCTTCATCTCTTGCAGCGTGTCATCCTGCAGAAAGCTGCCGTGTTCGATCGAGTCGACCCCCGCGGCAATGGCCATCTTGGCGGCGCGGTCGCCGTGACAATGGGCAGCCACCTTGCGGCTCCAGGCATGGGCTTCGGAGACGATGGCGTTCATCTCTTCCTGGGTCAGCTGGACGTTGTCCACCGGGTCGGACAGCGATAAGACGCCGCCCGAGGGCATGAACTTGATGACGTCGGCGCCATACTTGATCTGATAGCGCACGGCTTCGCGGCATTCCTCGCTGCCGTTGCACACACCCAGAATGGGCCCTGCCACGGCAATGCGCTGCGGCGGCACCGGGTCATGATCCGCGTGGCCGCCGGTCGATCCAATGGCATAGTTCGACACCAGCATGCGCGGGCCCGGAATCATTCCCGCGTTGATGGCATTTCGTAGCCCCAGCGATACATAGTCCGCCGAACCCACGTCACGCACCGTGGTGATGCCCGCCTCGAGAGTGAGCTTGGCATAGTGCGCGCCGTACAGCGCCTGCTCGGCGGGGAAACGCATGATGGAATCGAATTTATCGTGATACCAGTTGGGGCTCGACTGCTGCGACAAATGCACATGGGCATCGATGAACCCGGGCAGCAAGGTGGCGTCGCCGAGATCGATGACTTGCGCGTTGTCCGGAATCTTGGCGTCGCTGCCCACCGCCTGGATCTTGGTGCCCGAGACCACCACGACGCCATGCTCGGTGAGCTTGCCGGACACGGCATCGAACAGGTGTGCGGCCTTCAGCACGATGGGGCGCGCGGCTTCGGGAGCGGCGGCCGCGGGAGCGGCGTCCGCCGCGACGCTTGGGTTGGCAAACACCATTGCCGCAATCCCGGCCAGCCAATTAATCGTCCTACGCTGATTCATCGATCGCATCCCCTCGGCGCTGATTTTTTGGACTGGAGCGCGAGATCATAACTCAACATCGCGGGCTCTCAAATTTCCGTCCACAGCCGAAGCAAGTTGTGGTAGTGCCCAGCGAGCCGCACCAGGGACTCCTGATCCGACTTGAGTTCCGTCAGATGCTGGATCGTGCGATCGAGTTCGAACAGCTGCGCTCGCTTGAAATCATCGCGAATCAAACTCTGGATCCAAAAAACGCAGGCCAAGCGCACTCCGCGAGTCACCGGGCTCACGCGGTGCGGGGATGTGGAGGAATAAACGATCACGTGGCCGGCGGCGAGTTTGCTGCTCTCGCTGCCGAAGGCATTGTCGATGATGAGTTCGCCGCCCTCATAGGAATCCGGAGATGACAGGAACACGGTGGCGGATATATCCGTGCGTAGCTTCTGGCTGGAGCCCGGGATCATGCGCACCGCGCCATCGATATGGCTGCCGAAGTGCATGCCCTCGCCGTAGCGGTTGAACAGGGGTGGATAGACCCGATGGGGCAGGACGGCGCTGATGAACAGGGCGTTGCGCTCCAGCTCCGCGAGAATGACGGCGCCCAGTTCGCGCGCAAGCGGACTCGCCTCGTCGATCTGTTGATTCTGCTTGACCGGCGCGCCTTGATGTCCGGCGGTGACGCGGCCGTCGACCCAGGGCGCTTGCTCCGCGGCAAGGGAGTGACGAACCGCAGCCAGCTGCTCCTCGCTCAGTAAGTTGGGAATGTGCAGCAACATGGGTTCACGCGTCCCTGGCCTGCAATCGCTCTGCGAGTTCCCGCAGCACACCGCCCGCGCCTGCGCGCAAGCACAGTTCCATCACGGCTCGACGAACGCCCGCCGATCCGCCGGCGGCAGCGCGTTCGAGCCACGCAGCCGCCTCGCCCAGGCGGCTCTCTTTGAGCAGCAAGGTGGCCCAGTTGTACTGTCCGCGAAAATAGCCGCCCTCGGCGGAGCGTCGATACCAGGCGGCGGCACGAGCGGGGTCGCGCGCGGTTCCCCAACCCTCCTCGCAGCATCGCCCCACCAAGTTCATGGCGCGCGAGTGCTGCCGCTCGGCCGCGCGATGGTAGTACGCGAAGGCTTGCGCAAAATCCTGCGCGACGCCGCGCCCATCGAGATACAGATGACCCAGGTTGTACTGCGCCCACGCGTGACCGGCATCGGCCGCGCGCCGGTACTGCGCCGCCGCCGCCTCAAGGTCGGCGGCGACGCCCCACCCGTTCTCGAGACAGCGCCCGACCATGTTGGCGGCATCGAGATCGCCGCCGGCGGCCGCGCGGCGGAGCCACGCGAACGCGGCGCTCTGATCCTTCGAAACGCCCGTGCCTTCGAGCAGCATGCGGCCGTAGCACACTTGCGCTTGGGGCAAGCCCTCGGCGGCGGCAACGTACACCCAGTCCGCGGCGCGATGCGGCGCCTGAGCAAACAGGGCCGCGAGGCGAGGAGCGCTCATCCCTGCCAGGAGCGAGGTAATCGAGATGCAGGCGGCCGGCATGTTCTCAAGGACCTTCAGAAGCGGTAGTTCAATGAGCCGATCAGCGTGCGGCCGGCGCTCGGCAACGCGTGATTTTCCGCGGGTGATATGTAATAGACGCCGGTGAAATACACACTGTCGGCGACGTTATTGAGATTGAGCTGCAGTTTCAAATGCTCGTTGACCTGGTACGAGGTCATCGCGTTCCACACCACAAAGGACGGCACCCCGGCGGTGTTCTGCGCATCCGCGTAGCGATGGCTCACGGCGGTGAAGCCACCGGCCAGGGTGAAGGCAGGCGTGGGCTCCACGGTGGTCCAGACGTTGACCGCATCGTGCGGCGTATTGGGGACCAATTTACCCGCCGAGTAGGTTTTGTTGCCTGCGGCGATTTTGTCGTCCAAGTGGGTGTAGTTCGCCGCGACTTCCCAAATATCCGTGACATAGCCGTTGATGCCGGCCTCGACGCCCTTCACCCGCTGATCGAACGGCGCTTCCTGCACCGTCGGATCATTCGGATCCGAGATGCGCACGTTCTTGACGCGGGTGTCGAATACGGCGCCCGTCAACTCGCCCCTGCCATCCAGAATCCTGACCTTTGTTCCCGCTTCGAGAGTGCTGTTTTTTTCGGGCGAGAGGCTGTCGTTGGAAGGCGCGACAATCAGGTATTCGATCACCGGATTGTACGAAGTGCCGTAGGACAGATAAAAACTGCGCGCCTCATCGGGCTTGAAAATCACCGCCGCGCGCGGACTCACGAAGGTATCGGTGCGCTTGAACGCCGTGCCGGTGAATGCTTCGCTGAAGCCGGAATTGAAACGATCCCAGCGTAGCCCTAAGTCCACATCCCATTGCTTCCCCAACGCGATGCCATCCAAGGCGTACACGCTCACGTCGCTGCCCCGCCCCTTCGGAATCGAACGGGCCGTCAGCGGAGTCGGCGGCGTGTGAAACGGGTCGGGGTTGAGCAGGGGCGTCGGCGAAATATTGTCCAAACCGTTGATGAATCGGGTCACGTTGGATTGCTCGCGGCTGAGTTCCAGACCCGCGGTCAATGTGTGCTTGAACCCGGCCGCGTCGAATTTGGCGGTCAGGTCCGTGCGGTTGATGGCCAAACTCGTGGTGCCGGCGCTGCTCGACTGGTCGCGCGAAACCTTGATGTCCGCATACGGCGTGCCCGGCGGCGGCGGCGCGACGAAATCGTTGCCGAGAAAGGGTGCGCTGACCAGGTACGCGAAGCCATAGTTTGCGTAGCGCACGCTGTCGCTCAAGGTGATGTCGCCGCCGAAATCGTGCTCGAGGCGCAGCGTTCCGATATTGGTATTGGTGCGCGTCCGGTCGTAGTTGACCAGACCGTAGTAATTGCGGCGGTCGACCGCGGCGGGAGCCCCGCCGATGAAGGGAATGCCGTAATCAGGGATGTTGTTCTCTTCCTCTTTGAAATAGCTCAGCGTGATCCGGGTCGGCGTGTCGATGCCGAGCGCCAGTGTGGGCGCGACCCCATAGCGGCGATAGAGCACTTGGTCGCGCTGCGCCACGCCGTTGCGCTGGTCCATCAGCGTAAGGCGCGCCGCCGCCGTGCCGCTCAAGGGTAAATTGAAATCACCCGTGCCGCGCCAATACTCCGCCTGCCCGCCGGACGCACTGATATTCGCCAGCTCCGTGAGCTGCGGTTGCTTGCTGATGCTGTTGATGACGCCGGAGCTCGACCCTCGGCCGAACACCGCGGACGCCGGCCCCAGGAGCACGGAAATCGCCTCGGAGTTGAAGGTGTCGCGCTGGTACTGGCCGATGTCGCGCACGCCGTCGAGAAAAAAGCTGTCCGGTATCGACAGTCCGCGCAGATTCACCGAATCGCCGTGAGCGCCGCCTTCGCCCGCGTTCAAGGTAATGCCCGGCACATTGCGCAGGGCATCCTGCAGCAGCGTCAGATTCTGCTCCGCCAATTCCTTCTTATCGACGGTGTCGGTGGACTGGGGAATGTCATGGCCGGACGGAATTGCCGTGCCGGTCACTTCGACGCTCGGCAATGTGGGTGGCTGCGCCACCCCGGCCGTTGCCTCCGCCAGGTCCGCGGCCGCGCCGTCCGCCTGAGCGTTGGCAGACAAGAGAGCGCCGACGGCGGCGGCAAGCCGCCCCGCCGCACCCGCGCTTGGCATGGATGAGAGGGGCAGAGGTCGATGGTGCGGCATCAGAGTCACTACTCGAAATTCCACGAGCAGTAACGCTAACACGAATCATTCTTATTTGCATCCCCTATGACCGCCGGCGCAACCCCGCGGGAATTAACATAAGCCCCAGCAATTCAAAAACACCGTGCGCCACCAGCGCCATCAGCGCCGCCGGGATGGCCCCGGTCAGGATGGTGGGCAAATCGTTCAAGGCGAGTCCGGAGACGATGGGCGCGCCATAGCCCCCCGCCCCCACCAAGGCAGCCAGCGTCGCAGTGCCGATGCTCACGATGGTGGCCGTTTTAATTCCTGCCAGCAGCGTCGGGCTCGCCAGCGGCAGCACCACCTTGAAGAGAACCTGCCGGGGCTTCAGGCCGAACGCCCGGGCATTTTCCAGATGGATCGGGTTGACGGCGCGAATGCCGGTGAAGGTATTCAGCACCACCGGCAATAGACTGTACAGACACAGGGCGGCCAAGGCGGGCTTCGTGCCGACGCCGAACAGCGGAATGAGAAAGCACAGCAGCGCGAGCGACGGCACCGTCTGAATCACGGCGCTCGACAGCAGGATCGCTTGCCCGGCCGCGTGATAGCGCACCGCCGCCACGCCGAGCGGAATGCCGACCAGCACTGAAAATAACAGCGACACGCCGACCAGCCACAGGTGCTCCTTCGTGCGGCGCAGGACCTCGTGCCACCACCCTTCCGAGGCTGGCACTGCCGACCCCAAAAACTGCGCAGCAATGGTTTTAAAACTCACTTTTTGAATGTCGGCCTGCGCATTCATGTCGAGCATGGCCTCCGCGCTGATCTTGCCTTCGAGCCCCCGCAGGGCCTGCCACTCGCGCGGATGATTGTCCACGAACGACTGCCGGGCGACCCATACCGCCTGATAGACGGGGAAATAATTGTGGTCGTCCTTGAGCACCCGCAAATGGAGCTTTTTGATCTTCGCGTCGGTTGAATAGACATCGATCAGATTGACCGCGTTCTGATCGATCGCCTGGAAGCTCAAGGTATGCTCCATGCGGCTGATCTTTTGCGGGTTGAAATTCAAGTGGTAGTTGTCGATCAATCCGGCATAGCCGTCCTTACGGTCCATGAATTCGTAGCTGAAGGCCGCCGTGATGGCGGATTCGATGGGTATCAGATCGCCGATCGAATGCAGGCCGTGTTTTTCTGCGAACTCTTCTTTCACCGCCAGCGCGTAAGTATCGTTGAACCCCAATGAGTCGGACATCGTCAGTCCCAGGCCCGCGAGAGCTTGGCGAATGTCGTCCAGCGACTTCAAATCAGGCCTCTTGAGGATGGCCTCCGCCAGGGTTCCGGTGTAGTCCGGGTACACGTCGATGGCGCCGGTTATCAAGGCTTCGAACAAGATGCCCGTGCTGCCCATCCCGAGTTTGCGGGTGACCGGGACCTGCGATGTGGACTCGATGGTTTGCGCCGCCATCTCTCCCAGCACATAGCTCTCGGTGAAGATCTTGCCGCCGATGACGATGGTGTTCGCGGCGAACGCTGTGCAGGACCAAAGCGTTGCGAGTGCCATGGCAATGACGGGTAGGCGTTTCATCGTATCTCCGCCGCGTCGGGCAGGGTGCGCTGCGCATTGATGAACTGACTCACGAACGGAACGGCCGGGCGCAGCAGCAGGTCGCGGTAGGTTCCGGCCTGCACGATGCGTCCCTCGTGCAGCAACGTAATTTCTTCCGCGAGATACACCGCCTCGCCGAGATCGTGGGTGACCAACAGCACCGTCTTGCCCAGCCGTTGGAAAATGGATTTCAATTCTTGCTGCAAACTGCGCCGGATGAGCGGATCCAGGGCGGCCATCGGTTCGTCCAGCAGCATCACGGCCGGATCCATCATGGCCGCACGCATGATGGCGACCCGCTGTTTCTGGCCGCCGCTCATCTCGCGGGGAAAGCGCGTGAGAATCTCCGGATCCAGGTCGACGACTTTGCGCAATTCTTCCACGCGGTTCTCGATCCTGGATTTGCGCCAGCCCCGCAGGCTGGCGATCAAAGCGACGTTGTTTCTTGCCGAGATGTGCGGAAATAGTCCACCATCCTGGGGAACGTATCCGATACGGTCGGCCCATTCCACCGGCGTGAACGACAGCAGTGCCTGGCCGTTGATCTTGACGTAGCCCTTGTCGAACGGAATCAACCCGAGCGTGATCCGCAGCAAGGTGGTTTTCCCCGAGCCGCTGGAGCCGATCAACGCATGCGTGGCGCCTTTGGGAACGCTCAGGTTCACATCGGAGAGAACCTGTCTGTCCTCGAAGGTTTTATAGATATTCTGGAGCTCGAGCATGGCGGATTGAGGCGCGGCCGGCGCGGCGTCGGCGTCCTAAGGTTGAGCGGCCACGACGGCGATTTCAATCTTGAACTCGGCCGATGCCAGATGAGAGCTCATGACCGTGGCGCGTGCGGGGGCTTCGCCCGGAACCAGCCACGCCTGCCATACATTGTTCATTTCCGCGAAGGTCGCCATGTCCGTGAGCCAGATGGTCGCCGTCAACAATCGGCTCTTGTCGGTATGGGCTTCCGCCAGCAGAGCGTCGATCGCGGCGAGAATTTCCCTCGTTTGGATCGTGACGCTGGCGCCGGGGGCAACCTGTCCCGCCACATAGACGATCTTATTGTTGATCACGGCCTGCGACATGCGCGGACCCGTTTGAATGCGTTGGATCGTCATGGTGACCCCCTTTCCGTTTCAGTTGAACTGTAGCGTATACCGGCTATACGATCGATTTCTCGATCATTTAAGGGGCTGTATGGATTTGGGAATTCGCGGGCGGACCGCCATCGTCTGTGCCTCGAGTCAGGGGCTGGGGCTGGCCTGTGCCCGCGCACTCGCCGAAGCCGGAGTTTCCCTGGTCATCAATGGGCGCAACGGCACGCGGCTCGAGCAAGCGGCCGAGGAAATCCGGCGCGCGGCCGGGGTGGATGTCCGGCCGGTCGTCGCGGATGTGTCGACCGCGGAGGGCCAAAAGGCGCTGCTGGCGGCCTGCCCCTCCCCCGACATCCTGATCAACAACAATGGCGGACCGCCGTTTCGCGACTTTCGCGAATTGGATCGGCAGGCCATGCTGGCCGGTCTCACCATGAACATGGTCGCGGCCATCGAGCTCATTCAAAAGGTCATCGATGGCATGGCGGCTCGCGGATTCGGCAGGATCGTGAATATCACCTCCATCAGCGTCAAGATGCCCCTCGCGGGACTCGATCTATCGAGCGCGGCTCGAGCAGGCCTCACGGCGTTCGTGGCCGGGGTGGCCCGCAAGGTCGCCGAGAAAAACGTCACCATCAACAATCTTCTGCCCGGGAATTTCGACACGCAGCGTTTACGCGGCGGCTTCGCGGCCGCCGCCAAGCGTACCGGCAAACCGGAGTCGGCCATGGCTGCGCAGGCCATGGCGGAGATTCCCGCCCGGCGCTTCGGCACTCCGGCGGAGTTCGGTCAGACCTGCGCTTTTCTTTGCAGCGTCCATGCCGGGTACATGACCGGCCAGAACATTCTGCTGGACGGAGGCGTGTATCCGGCGGCTTTTTGAGGATCACAGCGCATCCATTTCCCGCTGGGTGAGCATTCGCCACCGGCCTTTCGCCAAGTCGCCCAGCGACAGCGAACCGATCGCCACGCGCACCAGCCGCAGCACCGAGACATCGAAGGCCCCCAGCAATCGGCGGATATGCCGATTGCGGCCCTCGTCGAGCACGATCTCCGCCCATGCGTTCTTCTCCCCCGCGCGCAGGCGGCGGGCGGACCGAACCGCCAGGCGCTCGCCGTCCACGTCGGCGCCACGCTCAAGGTCCGCGAGCAGGGCCGCATCCGGCACTCGATCGATCTGCACGTGGTAGGTCTTCGGCGGACCGGAATAGGGGTCGGTGATGCGCGCAGCCCATGCCGGATCATTGCTGAACAACAACAATCCCTCGCTGGCCTTGTCGAGGCGACCGACCGGCGCCAGCCACGGCAGTGACTCCCCCGCGAAACAGTCGTACACCGTGGCGCGCCCCTGCTCATCCCGGACCGTCGTTACCAGGCCGCGCGGCTTGTTCAACATGAGCGCGACTCGCGCCGCCGCCACCGGCGCCTCACCGTCAATCTCGATGCGGTCGAGACCCTGCCGCACCGGAAGTTCCGCGTTGCGCACCACCTCACCGTTGACGCGGACTCGGCCCTCGCGCACCCACTGCGCGGCCTGGGTGCGCGAACCCCATCCCAGCTTCGAGATCACCCTGGCCACGCCATGCCGCGGCGCCTTCGGTACGCTGCGCAGCGGCTTCGATTCACGGCGCGCCCCCTTCGGTTCGCTGCGCGGCGGCTTGCGCGTCATCCGCGACTCTCGGGTCAGCGGCGCGATGGCCGGGTGCGAAACACGACCCAGGCGCCAACAAGCATCGACGCGGCCCATCCCCAGCGCGTGGTCAGCAATTCCGTGGAGGTCGCCAAAAAATCACCGATGCCGCGCACCGCGCCGGCCGTCGTATCCAATACCAGCCGCATGTTGAGCGACACGATGATCATGACGGCGAAGATCGCGAAGATCTGGCGCCACATCCGCGTGCGCCGCGCATGGTCAATTTTCCGCAACAGATTCGCGATGAACTGCTCATCGGCCAGCGGCTCGCGTGCCTGCGCGAAAACCCCGGCGAGTTCCGGGTCTTGTTCATTGAGCATGGCGGTCACCATAGGCGTGTAATATTTCCCGCAGGCGGGCTGCCCCGCGCGCAATGTGCGACTTCACGGTTCCGAGCGGTATCGCCGTGCTTTCGCTGATCTCGGCGTGGCTCATGCCCTCACTATACGCGAGCACCACGCACAACCTGGCATGAGGCGGCAACGTCGCGAGCGCGGCGTCGAGATCCAATCGCTCCGCCGCCGTCGACGCCGCTTGGCCCTCGAGACGCACCTCGTCGTCGAGGGCGACCTCGTGCTGCTTGACGCGCGCCTGCTGCAGCCAGCAGTTCACGGCGAGCTTGCGCAACCACGCGCCGAACGCGCCCGGCGATTTCAATGTCCGAATCGATTTCCATGCCAGCACGAACGCCTGCTGCGCCAGGTCATCGGCCAGCGCGGGGTTGCGGGTCATCCGGCGGAACAGGTTTCTGATCGCATCCTGCCGGCGGCGCACCAGCTCGCCGAAGGCTGCGTCGTCGCCGTTCATCGCCAGGACCACGACGGCCGCCTCGCTGGCTTCGCCGAGCAGCGGGCTCGGCGGTCTGCGAATCACAGTTGGTCGTTGCGCGAACGCTCGCGCTCGCGTGCCTCGGCCAGCACTTTAGCGCCGACCAGCAGACCGGCCCCGACGCAGCACGTCAAGACGCCCGCGCCCAAAATGGGATAAAGCGCCACGAACGCAATTCGGCTGATGAAAATCGAGAGCAGGCAGATGCCGATGCCCGTCGCCATGGTGATGATACCGCCAAGCTTGACATGTACGGGGTCCGTTTGCTCCGCGCGTCGATCATTCACTGTCAGCTTTTCGATCAGCGCCGGATCGAGCTGCTGCCCCTTTTCGATGGCCATGCGAATCACGTCGACGCTGCCGCGGCGCCGCTTGTAGTCGGTCACGATTCCGGTAACGGCGACCGCGCCGATGAAAATCCAGAAGGCCACTCCCACCAGGTAAGGTCCGATGCCGCTCATTTCGCGCTCCTCATGAATGTACTGACGATATCTATGAGATGCGCGTCGCGGACTGATTGGATGCACCTGCGCGCGCCAATCCTACGCCCCCGGGCACCGATTCAGGGTAAAATATCGCTCATGATCGATTACCAGACCGACCGGGATTCATTGATACAACTCGGTGAGATCGAGCACGAAATCTATGCCAAGAACGAGCCGTTCTCTCATATAGTGATCGACGATTTTTTTGATCCGAAGGCCCTGAGCGAGGTTCTAAGCGAAGTTGACGCCGTCGATCGGTCGAAGCGCTACGCCAAATTTCTCGATCGAGAGACCGACCACAACAAGTACGCGTTCTTTCCGGACGTCGTGGGTCCCAGTACCGCCCGACTTGCGCAGTGCCTGAATTCCGGTCCTTTTCTCGCGTACCTCGAGAAACTCACGGGAATTCCGAATCTGATTGCAGACCCGTCCTACTTCGGCGGGGGCGTGCACTGGATAGAGAATGGCGGATACCTCGAAGTGCATGCCGATTTCAATCATCTCAAGAAATACAATCTTGAGCGGCGCATCAACCTGCTCCTGTACCTCAATAAAGATTGGAAGGACGAATACGCCGGGGATCTGGAATTGTGGGACCGGCCGACCATGACGAAGCGCAAGGCGGTTGCCCCATTGTTCAATCGGAGCGTGATTTTTTCCACCGTGAAGGAAGCCCTGCATGGACATCCAACGCCGTTGAACACGCCGCCGGGTGTCGCCAGACGATCGCTGGCGTTGTACTACTACACCAACACCTGGGAGCCGGCAGTTCAGGCGCACACCACCATGTACTACATCTCCCAAAAGCACAAAGTGAGAGTCAGAGTCTTGAGGATCGTGCGCGGTTTCATTTTGGATCTCATCCCCCCCATCTTTCGCAAGATATTCCGGGCGATCAAGCGCGCGATCAAGGGTGAAAAGTTGACGGAACTCTGGAATTGAATCGAGTCGAGAGAGGCCGGTAACGGCCATCATGCACTCGCGCACCCCAGTGCATCATCGAGACGGTCATTGCCCCAGAACATTTCCTCGCCCACGAAGAATGTGGGAGCACCGAATACTCCCTTGGTTCTCGCGAGCTCAGTTTGATCGCGCAATCGCAATTTGTTGGCCGCGCCCTGCGCCTCGGCAACAATGTCCTGCGCCGCGAGGCCCAACTGCGCGAGCACCTCGCTCAATGCCGCCGCCGAATCGATATTCCGATCAGCGGCGAAATTCAACTGCATGACTCGGCGGCAATACTCGCCCATCCAGGGCTTATCCGCGCCCACCAACGCCACCCGCGCGGGCAGCAGGCTGGACCGCGGAAAGGTGGTGGGGCGGGTCCAGGGCAATCCGTATTTGCGGCACTGCCGCGCCATGTCGCGCCACACGTAGTCGCTTTTCCATGGTTGCAGTACAAAGGGCGACGTCGACCAGCCGAACGACTTGAAAATCGGGCCCAATAAAAAGGGACGCCACTGGACGATCACGCCGAGACGCGCCGCCGTTTGCTCGACGCGCATCACGCTCAAGTAACTGTAGTTGCTGGCGAAGTCGAACCAGAACTCCAAGGGCATCGGATTCATTGTCACTCAGTGCGCCCAAAATGCTGATTTTAGCGGCTCGGCGGCCGAACCGCTCGCCGCACGGCCGACACGCGGTGTAGCATGTGCGGCTCGCAGAGGTCACTGATTGAAGGTACACGACATGCCGCAAAACAGCGCTCGCACCGGTCTGCAGCTTCGCTCGCGGGTTATGCACACCGGCGATCTGGAACTCTCGCTGACCAGCGTGCCCACCCCCGTCCCTGGAGCCAACGAGGTGCTGGTCCGCGTCGAGGCGGCGCCCGTCAATCCGTCGGATCTCGGCCTGCTCTTCGCCGGCGCCGACATGAGCCAGGCCAGCCAGCGCGGCACCAAGGATCGCACCGTCGTGAGCGCCCGCGTTCCGGAGGCCGCGCTCAAGGGCATGACGGCCCGTTTCGATATTTCCATGCCGGTGGGGAATGAGGGCGCCGGCGTCGTCGTGGAGGCCGGCTCGTCCGCGGCGGCGCAGGCACTGCTCGGCAAGACCGTCGCGGCGCTGGGCGGCGCCATGTACTCGCAGTATCGCTGCGTCACGCTCGAGCAATGTTTCGCGCTGCCGGCCGGAGCAACACCGGCCGAAGGCGCGTCATCCTTCGTGAATCCGCTCACGGCGCTCGGCATGATCGAGACCATGCGCCGGGAAGGCCACACCGCATTGGTGCACACCGCGGCCGCCTCCAATCTCGGCCAGATGCTCAATCGGATTTGCCTCCAGGATAAGATTGCCCTGGTGAACATCGTTCGCAGCCGCACCCAGGTCGAACTGCTGCGGACGCTGGGAGCCGCCCACGTGTGCGACTCCAGCCTGCCCACGTTCATGCAGGATCTCGTCGAGGCATTGACGGCGACCGGCGCGACCATCGCCTTCGATGCCATCGGCGGCGGCAAGCTCGCCGGCCAGATTCTTTCCTGCATGGAGGCGGCCCTCAATCGCAAGGCCACGCAGTACAGCCGTTACGGCTCGCCGGTTCACAAGCAGGTGTACGTCTACGGGGGTTTGGGAGTGGGTCCGATTGAGCTCAACCGCAATTTCGGCATGGCATGGGGAGTGGGCGGCTGGTTGGTGACCCCCTTCCTGCAAAAAATCGGACCCGCCGCCACCCAGAAGCTGCAGGAGCGCATTGCCGCGGAGCTGAAAACGACTTTCGCCAGCCGCTACGCGGGCGAGGTATCGCTCATCGAGGCGCTGGATCTCAAGGCCATCGCGGTCTACAGCAAGGCCGCGACCGGACATAAGTATCTGATAAACCCCAACAAGGATATCGCCGGGGGTCGCTAGGCCCGCGCGCCGCAGCGTTTGAGCGAATCGGGGGCGCCGCCGCCCTCCAGGGAACCTCCGGTTTCCCTTGCCATCCAAGAGAATCGGCCGCCCAGCCGGCGGCACCACCTGTCGAAGAGGATTGAAGGCTGATGAATCAGAAACCTGCGGTGATCCAGGAAACGCGCCCGATGCCGGTCGAAACCGACGAAGGCTTGCGTGCCGCACGCGAGATTGTCTTGGAAAATTCGACCTGGGTCGGACCCCTGCAATTGGAGATGGCGCGAGTTATCGTCGGTCAGAAGCATCTGCTCGACCGATTGTTGATTGCCCTCCTCACCAATGGCCACGTGCTCTTGGAAGGCGTGCCCGGCCTGGCCAAAACTTTGGCGCTGAAAACCTTGGCCAGCGGCATCGCGGTGCGCTTCAAGCGGCTGCAATTCACGCCCGACATGCTGCCGGCCGACATCGTCGGGACCATGATCTACAACCCGCAGGACGGCGCCTTCCGCACCAAACACGGACCGATCTTCAGCAATCTCATTCTGGCCGACGAGATCAACCGCGCACCGGCGAAAGTGCAGAGCGCGCTGCTCGAGGCGATGCAGGAGCGCCAGGTGACCATCGGCGATGAAACTTATGCGCTGCCAAATCCGTTTCTGGTGCTGGCGACGCAGAATCCGCTGGAACAGGAAGGCACCTATCCGCTGCCGGAAGCGCAGATCGATCGGTTCATGATGAAGGTGGTGGTCACCTATCCCAACCGCGCGGAAGAGCGCGCCATCCTGGACGCGATGGCCACGTCCGAGCCCTTGCCGAGCGTTCGCGCCGTCGTCTCCGCCCAGCAGATCCTGAACGCTCGGCACGTCGTGAACACCTTGTACGTGGACGACAAGATCCGCAACTACATCGTGGATCTCGTGCTCGCGACGCGTCCGCCCATTGCCGCATCCTTGAAGCTCGACGGGTACATCCAAACCGGCGCCTCGCCGCGCGCGACGATCAACCTGACTCTCGCGGCGCGCGCCATGGCCTTTCTCAACGGCCGCCATTACGTCACCCCGCAGGACGTCAAGACCATCGCCCTGGACGTGCTGCGTCACCGGGTCTCCGTGACCTACGAAGCGGAGGCCGAAAACATCACGTCCGAGGACGTGATACACAAAATTCTCGACACCCTTCCGGTGCCTTGATTTTCCATGCCGGCCGACACGACGAAGTCGACGAAAAGCATCATGAGCGGGATGCGGCAACTGGAGATCCGCACGCGCCGCTTGGTCAACGACAGTCTCGCCGGGGAATACCACTCGGTATTCAAGGGCCGCGGCATGGACTTCGACGAAGTGCGCGAATACAGCCCCGGCGATGAAGTGCGCACCATCGATTGGAATGTCACGGCGCGCGCCGGCCGGCCCTTCGTCAAGAAGTACGCCGAGGAGCGCGAGCTCACGATTCTCTTGCTGGTGGACATCAGCGCCTCGGGAAACTTCGGCTCGGCTGCTTTGAGCAAGCGCGATCTCGCCGCGGAGCTCGCCAGCGTTCTGGCTTTCTCCGCGATCCGCAACAGCGACAAGGTCGGCCTCTTGCTCTACACCGATCGCATCGAGCGCTACCTGCCGCCCAAAAAGGGCCGGCGGCATGTGCTGCGCGTCGTGCGCGATATCCTCTACCACACGCCCGAGGGCCGGCGCACCGACAGCGTGAAGGCGCTCGATGTGGCCAATCACGTCCTGCACCGGCGCGCCATCGTGTTCCTGATTTCCGATTTCCAATCCCCCGGCGATCCGGTGCGCACCCGTGCCGACCTGCGCCGCGCCATGCGCCAGACCAATCGGCGCCACGACCTCATCGCCGTTCAAGTCCAGGACCCGCGCGAGAAGGAGCTTCCCAACGTCGGTGTTCTCACGCTGGAGGATGCGGAAACCGGAGAGATCATCGAACTCGATACGGCGAGCGCCGCCGTCCGCAAGCGCTTCAACGAGTTGGCGGTCGAACATGCACGCCGACTGGTGAATGATTTTCGCGCCGAAGGCGTCGACACCCTGGAGCTCAAAACCGATTCACCCTATATGCCCGCCCTGCAGCGATTCTTCAAAACCCGCGAGCGCAGACGCGCACGACCGGGCGCACGGGCCGGCGCATGAGCAAGCGCAAAGACAAGCGCAGCGCCAAGCGCAAACCCCAGCGTGCCTCGCCGGTGTGCGCCGCGGCGGCGATGGGTTTCATGGCGGCTGTGGGTTTCATGGCGACGTGTCCCGCCGCCTCGCCCGCGCGTGCGGCGGCGGCGGACGTCACGGCCGCCGACGACATTCGCGACATCCGCGGACCCAAGACCATCTATCCCGCTTGGGCCGTGCCGGCGCTATTGGCCGGCGGTGTGCTGCTGGCGGTGGGTGCCTACGCCGCGTGGCGCTGGCACCGGCGGCGGCGTTTGGCAAAGGCGCTGCTGCCGTTCGAGAGCGCGCTCGAGCGCCTCGAGGACATCCGCCGGCTCCTGGACCCCGCGAGCGTGCGCGAATTCTCCATCGCAATTTCGGGCCTGGTGCGCCAGTACATCGAGGAAGGATTCAAGGTCACGGCCACTCAACGCACCACCGAAGAGTTTCTGCACGATCTGCTCGACTCTCCGCACTCCCCGCTCGCCGCCCATCGCAACCTGCTGGCGCAGTTCCTGCAGCAGTGCGATGTGGCCAAATTCGCGGGCGTGACCCTGTCGCGGCAGATCATGGAATCTCTGCACCAGAGCGCCCGCCGATTCGTGATCGAAACCCACGAGGCCGCCCAGGCGGCCCTCACCCCGGCCCGCGCCGAACAGCCGGCCTGCTTCGCCCCATCCACTCGCACCGAAGGAGGTACATGATTCGCTTCCTTCAACCTGAGTGGCTGTGGCTGCTGACGCTGTTGCCCGTGGTGATGCTGTTGCGCGGACGGCGCGGACCGGCGGCCGCCGTCGAATTCTCGGATGTGGGTCTTGCCCGAGCGGTCGCCCGCGGTAGCCGCGCCCGTGTGGGACGATGGCTGTGGTTGTTTCCCCTGCTCGCCGCCGCACTCATGATCGTCGGGCTCGCGCGCCCGCAACGCGGCCACAGCCGCACCGAAGTCACCGCCAATGGCATCGACATCATGCTCGGACTCGATGTCTCCGGCTCCATGCAGGCCCTCGACTTTCTGGTCGACAATCGGCGCGTCAACCGGATCGCGATCGTCAAGTCCGTGGTGTCGAAATTCATCGAGGAGCGGCCCAACGATCGCATCGGCCTCATCGCATTTGCGGCCGCCCCTTACCTGATCAGCCCGCTCACCCTCGACCATGATTGGCTGCAGCAAAACCTCGAGCGCGTCACCACCGCTTCCGCCGGCGACGACGGCACCGCCATCGGCTCAGCGATAGCCGCGAGTGTCAATCGCCTGCGCACGACCAGCGCAAAATCGAAAGTCGTCATCTTGCTCACCGACGGCATGAATAACACCGGCAAGATATCGCCCATTGCCGCGGCCGAAGCCGCGAAGGCGATGGGCGTGAAAATCTACACGATTGGCGTCGGCGTGCGCGGCATGGCACCGATCCCGCTCAGGGACGAGGCCGGCAACGTCCACATGATCATGGACAAGGTGGATGTGGACGAGAAGACGCTGCAGACCGTCGCCGGCGAGACGGGCGGCACGTTTTATCGCGCGACCGATACCGATTCCCTGCAGAAGATTTACGAGCAGATCAATCGGCTGGAGAAGACCGCGCAGTCGGTGCAGAAATTCGAGCACTTCGATGAGCTGTATTCCTGGGCGTTGATTCCATCGGTGGGCCTGCTGGGACTGGGCTTGGGTCTGCAGCACACGCGCTTCCGGAGGCTGCCGTGACGTTCAGTACTCCCCTATGGCTGCCCGGCGGATTCATCGCCTGCCTCTGCCTTTTCTGGATGTGGCGGCGCTACGATGTTCGTCAGCACGCCGCGCTCGCGCGATTCATATCGCCGCACCTGCGCGAGCAGCTGACCGGATCAGTGTCGATTGTGCGGCGGCGCGCGCAGCGCGCACTCCTGCTGGCGTCCGTGGCGTTGCTGTTCGTTGCGCTGGCGGGACCGCTGGTGGGATTTCGCTGGGAACTGATCAGCCGCCGCGGCAACGAGATCATTTTCGCCCTGGATACATCGCGCAGCATGTCGACGCCGGATGTGAAGCCCGACCGGCTCACGCGGGCCAAACTGGCGATTGACGATTTTACGAACGCGCTCGACGGGGATGCGGTGGGACTGGTGGCCTTCGCCGGCAACGCCTTCCTGGTATGCCCCATCACCCTGGACTACGGCGCGTTTCACGAGTCCTTGAGCGCCGTCGACACCAACACCATTCCGCGCGGCGGCACCAACATCGCAAGCGCCATACGCGAAGCCCAGGCCGCGCTGCGCCGCCGCCCCGGCAGCGATAAAATTCTGATATTGGTCACCGACGGCGAGGACCTGGAAGGCGACGCGCTGCTCGCCGCGCAGGCAGCGGCCCGTCAGGACTCGTTGAAAATCTACACCATCGGCGTGGGTACGCCGCAGGGCGATCTCATCCCGGTGTCGTCAACCCAAGGCAGCGGATTCGTGAAAGATGATTCCGGCGCCTTCGTCAAATCGCGGCTCGACGAACCGGCGCTCAAGGCCATCGCGGCGGTCACCGGTGGGGTCTACGCCCCGCTCGGCGCGCAGGGGCAGGGATTCCAGACCATTTATAGGGTGGGCCTCGCGCCCATGCTCAAACATGATCTCGCGTCGCGCCAGCAGAGAATCTACACGCCGCGTTTTCAATGGCCGCTGGCGGGCTCTCTGGCCCTGCTCCTCGCCAGCTTAAGTATAGGCAGCCGCCGCCGGATTCGCGCCCGGCGGCACGAACCCGCGCCCGCATCGCGGCATCCGGCCGCGGCATCCCTGCTGATGTTGGTATTGCCCATGCTCGCATTGTCGCCGGCCGCCTCGCTGCGCGCTGCGACGGTGAGCGCGGCGGACGCCTACAAAAAAGGGGATTTCGCCACGGCCGCGCAAGAGTATGCCGCGGCGGCGAAGCGCTACCCCGATAAGCCCGCGCTGCCATTCAACGCCGGAACAGCCGCCTACCGCGCCGGGCAGTTCCCGCAGGCCGCAGAGGCGTTTCAAGAATCGATCAAGCGCGCCGTATCCGGCGACGCGGCACGCCTGGCCGACCAAGAGGACGCCTACTACAACCTCGGCAACACGTTGTACCGCAACGGGCAGAGGACCGAGGAAAGCTCCCCCCAGCAAACCATCCAGGCCTGGACGCAGGCCGTGAAGGCCTACGAAACGGCACTGCAACTGCGCGCCGATGATGCCGATAGCCAATTCAACCGCGACTTCGTGAAGCGCAAGATCGCGGAACTGGAGCAAAAGCAGCCGCCGCAAAACCAATCGCAGAACAATTCGCAGAATCAGCAGAATCAGCAGAACCAGCAGAACCAGCAAAATCAGCAGCAACAGAACTCACAGCAAAAACCGCCGCCCAATCAGCCGCCGCCCCCCGGTCAGCCGCAACCCAACCAGCCGCCACCGCCGGGCCGGCAACCCGATCAGCCGCCGCCGCCGGGGCAGCAGCAACCCGGCCAGCCGCCACCGCCGGGCCGGCAACCCGATCAGCCGCCGCCCCCCGGCCAGCAGAGTCGGCCGAGCAATGGACAACCCCAACCGGCGCCCGGAACCGCGCAGCAGCAGCCGCAAGACCAGGACGATACTCAACATGCTCCCGGTCAGATGAGTCGCGAGGAAGCACGCCAATTGCTCGACTCGCAGAAAGGCGAGGAGCGCCACGCGCGGGTCGTGCCCACTGCCCGCCAGGACGCGTACACGCCGCCCGACAAACCCCTGCGCGATTGGTGAGGAGCATGCAGTCACACCGCGGGAGCAGGCTGATCACGGCATTCGCAGCATATGTTGTCGCGGCGAGCGCCGCCCTGGGTGCCGCGCCTTCGGTGGACGCCTCGATTGAGCCGCAGCAGATCGATCTCGGCGACTCGGCGCGGCTCACCTATTTCACGCCGGGCAGCGGAACGCTGTCGGTGACTCTTCCGGTGGTGGCCGGTTTGGAATTTCGCGTCGTCGGCCAATCGCGCCAGATTCAATTCATCAACGGCGCGGCGATCGAGTCGACCTCCACCATTGTGCGCGTCACGCCGGAGGTGCCCGGCATATTCACCATTCCCGGCCCGACGCCGAAATCCCCGCCTCTCGTGCTGCGCGTCAATCCGGGCAATGGCGGCGGCTCTTCGTCATCGCCCTACGGCGTCGGCGTGCCGGGTCTGGGCCTCGCTCCCGGCGCCGCCGCCAGTGGCATTCGCATGACGCCGGATGGCTCCGCCTTCGTGCGCTTGGAGACGCCCAAACATGAAATCTATGTCGGTGAAAGCGTTCCGGTGGAAATTCAGGTCGGCACGCGCGACGGGTTTGCCATCAACAACGCACCGCCCAAGCTCAACAGCGGCGACTTCACTCTCAATAATCTGTCGTTTCAGCCTGAGCAGGCTTCAAGGATGATCGACGCCAAACGCTTCACCGTGTACACCTGGCACAGTATTCTGGCGGCGATCAAGCCGGGCACATTTTCGCTCAACTTCTCGGCTCCGGTCACGGTGCGCATACGCGCCCAACCCCGCGGGGAATCGATGCTGGACGATCTCTTGGGAGATCCCTTCCTGCAGAATATTTTTGGCGCGAGCATCCAGAAAAACATCTCCGTGGCGAGCCCGGATTCCCAGTTCACCGTGCTGCCCCTGCCGACGGAGGGAAAGCCGGCCGACTTCGGCGGCGCGGTCGGCAACTTCAAGATCAGCACCGACGTATCGTCCGCCCAGAATACGGCGGGTGATCCGCTCACTCTGCGCATGCACGTGAACGGTTCCGGCAATTTCGATCGTGTCGAGACCACCATGCTCGGCGCGGACGGTCAATGGAAGACGTATGCGCCGAAGTCGACTTTCAACCGGGCCGATGCCGCGGGATTCCGGGGCGAGAAAATCTTCGAGCAGCCGCTCATCGCCAAGCAGCCCGGCACCCGCATCGTCCCGCCGCTCAACTTTAGCTTTTTCGACCCTGGCACCCGCCGCTACGAAACAGCCCGCAGTTCGCCCCTGAGCGTGACAGTGTCCCCGGCGCCGGACGGCGCCGCGAATGAGCCGCCGCCCCTGGCGAGCGCCGCGGGCGCGCAGGGCGATGAGCGCAGCGGACTGCGCCCCGACCATGCCGTGAGCAAAGCGCGCGTGGATTCGCTCATTCCTCTGTATTTTCAGCCACGGTTCTTGAGCGCACCGTCGGCGCTGGCGCTGCTGTTCGGCGGCGGGTGGATCGCGCTCCTGCGCCGGGAGAGGCGTGCAAAGGACCTAAAAGGCGCGCGCGATCGCGCGCGATTGCAGATCACCCACCATTTGCTGGAGCAGATGGCGGTGGCGGCGGCCGGCGGCGACGCGGCTGTGTTTTTCAATTCAGCGCGCGCCGCGTTGAGTCAATCCTTGAGCGCGCGCTGGCAGGTAGAACCCGAACACGTCACCCTGGCCGAGGTCGAGGCGCGGCTCGAGGGCGGCGATCGGGATGATGTCGGTGAGATTTTCGCGCTCGCGGATGAGGCTAACTACTCAGGGGCCGAACTCAAGGCCACCGACTTTGAACGCTGGACCGGTATTGTTCGCCGCCAAGTCTCGAGCGAGCACCTCGCGGGCGAGCACCCACTCGCGGGCGAGCGCCCGTTTGCGAGCGATACCAACTCATGATGCGCCGCGCGCCCTGGGGCCTGTTGACCATCGCCCTCGCCCTGTGTGGCTTCTCGAGCCACGCGCTGCCAACACAGGCAGGATATTCCGCGCCGGCCCTGTACAACCTGGCCAATGCGTACGCCCGTGCCGGCCAGCCGGGCCTGGCCGTTCTCAACTATGAGCGCGCGAGGCTGCTGGACCCGAGTGATCCCGACATTGAGGCCAATCTGCGCCAGGTTCGCGAAGCCTCCGGGCTGCCACCCGACTCCCGCAGTGCTTTCGAGCGCATGGCCGGCAGCTTGAGTCCGCGCATCATGGCGTGGCTCGGCGTCCTGGGTTTGCTGCTGGCCGGCGTCGGCGTGCTCGCGCGGCGAATATATCCCGGCCATCGCCGCAAACTTCTCTTGGGCATGGTGGCGGGAATTTCGCTCCTCGGGTTGGCCCTGGCGAATGCCTTCGCCCAATGGCCCATCGCGCACGAAGCCGTCGTGGTCGCGCACTCGGCGCCGGTACGCGTGTCTCCCGTCACCATCGAAGAGCCCGTGTTTGTGCTGCCGGAAGCGACCATCGTCAGGGTCGGGGCGGAGCACGAGGGTTTCTTGCTCGTTCGAATCAAAGGCGGCCGCAGCGGCTGGGTGCCGAGCGCAAACCTCGCGCCCGTTGTCCCTAAGCAAGGTGGCCGCTGGATCGACTGGCGCTAGCGGCCGCGCCCGCCGTCGTGGCTTGATCCCGCCTGACGCCCGCCCCCAGCGCGTCGGCTGGCAACCATACGAGCGATTAATCGATCATTAACGGCTTAAAGATCGATTTTAGAGGCCAGTTCTGCTCACCTTTTGATTCATCGCTCGTCCTGTGGTACGATCGATTAATCGAGCGTTAGAGGATAAACGCATGGTTAAACGAGCGTGAAAGTCACGCAATCCGCACTTCTGAACTCTGCCCAAGCTGCCGAAGCGAAAAAGCTGGGGGCGGCCCTCGCGCGCTTACGGATCGCTCGCGGCATGAAACAGGACCAAGCGGCGCTGCGGGCCGGCCTGTCACGAAATACGGCGTATCGGCTGGAAAAAGGTGATCCCGGAATCGCGATGGGTCAAGTCCTGCGCTATCTGGAAGCCATTGTGCCGGGCAAAACCCTATTGGAACTTTTGTCTGAGTCGGATCCTGCTTTAGCCGCTCTCAGTGCGAAAGAACAGCGGCGCCGGGTCCGGGATCTGTCGAAGCGCGAACTCGAAGAGATCGACTTCTGAATATGGCCGCAACGGAACAGAAGTTGTTTGTCTTCATCTATCTCGACACGGAGTGGGTGCCTTGCGGCCAGCTCACTTTGTCCGAAGACGGAGCGAAGCTGACGGCCTCAACGTTCGCGTACGGGCTGCGTTATCTGCAGCGTCCCGGCGCGCTCGAGGTGGATCCCGTAGCCTTGAGCCTTCGGGACTTAGGATTGGTACGCGGTACGGCTCTATTCCCGCCGAACAATCTTCCCCTGTTCGGCGGAATTCGCGACGCGGCGCCCGATGCCTGGGGCCGGCGGGTCATCGAGTCCCGCCTGAAAGTACCCGCCAACAGCCTGCCGGAGTCAAGTTATCTGCTCCACGCGGGCAGCCAGCGCGTGGGCGCGATCGATATTCGGTCTTCCCGAGATTCGGCCGCCACGCCGGGCTTTGGAAGTTGGGACAATCTTGAGTACTTGATGGACGCTGCGCAACGCATCGACGAGGGCTTACCGGTTCCCGCGCAGCTCGAGGAAATTTTCGCGGAGGGCAGCGCGCTCGGCGGTGCAAGGCCGAAAGCCACGGTTCGTGATGAGGAACGGGTGTTGTGGCTCGCCAAATTTCCGAGCCGCAAGGATGCGCTGCTGGTTCCCGTTCTTGAGGCGGCGACGCTGCGGCTGGCGGCCGCCTCGGGTCTCACCGTTCCTCAGGTGAAGCTGATTCATTTTGGCTCCCGGAGCGTAATGCTCATCCGCCGCTTCGACCGATATTGGGCCAAGGCAGGTCAAGATGCGCCGCTGCCGGAAGATCTTTTCAGCACGGTTCCAGCGTACGGATTGGCAGAGAAGCGTTTGGGGTTTGTCAGCGGTCTTACGCTTCTGGCGTGCGACGAGATGGAATCTCCGAACAAGTCCTATGCGGATCTGGCACAAGCGGTTCGACGTTACTGCCATCCGGACGTGATACGCGAGAACAATCGCGAGCTGTTTGAGCGCCTCGTCTTTAACATCTTCGTCAATAACGACGACGATCATCTCCGCAACCACGGCTTTGTTTGGGACCCGCGACTTCACGGATGGCGCTTAAGTCCGCTGTACGATGTCATGCCGCGAGCCAGTTTGGCGTCCGAGCGGCGCTTGCACCTGGGCGTCGGGCCGCTGGGACGGGTTGCAACCCTCGACAACGCTTTTGACGGTCGCGAGATGTTCACCTTGTCCGCGGAGGCCGCCGCCCAGAGCATCGCCAAGATTTGGACGATCCTGCGCGAATGGAAGGTGTACTTCGAGGAGTACCAAGTGCCCTCCCATCAAATCGAGAGGATCGCACCGGCATTTCGGCACATTGACGATCTCTCGACGCGGTCACTGCGTAAGCTGATACCTTGACGTGGTAACAGGCCTCTTTGGTCCGCAAGGAGGCGCGGGCGATCGCCGGGCGACGCGGATGATCGGGCACTGTTTGGGCTAGACTCAACGCCACAATGAGAACGCTTCATATTGGGTTGCTGGCGCTGATCTGTTTCGCCGTATCAGCAAACGTCCAAGCAACTAATGCCCGGCCCTCGCGCGCGCAGGCGTTTCTTCAGGAGGCGTCACTGGTCCAGCTTCCCGAAGTCGTCGCGGAGTGGGATAAATCGTTACGCGAGACTCTGAAGGAAACGCACGACCCAGCACGGGTGGCCAGAACGCTCGCGCCGCGGTATGGCCTCTCGGTGCCGGTGGTAACCCAACTCATGGAGCTGTGGTTCGAATCGACTATTCTGAGTTGGAAGGATTACCCAACGAGCATCGAGGAGAGAAAGCGGCAATCTCTCGACCGGCGCTACATCGCTGTAGCAAAGGCAGCCCATCATGACTCTCGCGTGCTCGCGATCGCCGCGGAAGCGATCAACTATATCAGTCGATGCAATCCAGATACCTATCGAGCATTGATAGACGGCGCTCGTGATCCTGCGGCAGCCGGTTGGCTGGTGTCGCAAATGGGATATTGCACGACTTGGCTAGCGGCGTTCAGTGAACTGCACCCTGACAAGGCCGCCGCGGTCAAAGTGCGGCTGGCACTCGACGAAGAGCTGAGTCGGCCTCAGTCATTGGCCCTCACGGAGTATTTGTCGGGCGACTATCTTCGTGCCCATGCAACTGCTACTGATTATCAGACGCTTCGCGATCTATTCGCGGACCGGCACGTCCACGAGTTATTCGACGTCGGATTTGTACGGCAAGGTCTCGATTTTTTCGACACACGCTCGGACGAGACTCGCCGCACGCTCACAGAGGCCCATTCGGTAAAAGCCATTGCGGTGACGGTGGATGGTCTTTTGATCGAAGACAAAGCGCAATTTCGAGACGTTTCTATCGATCTCGCGGTCGCTCGATACGTGCTGAATAAGAGTCTGAAATCACCGGAGGTCGCCATCTCGGCGAGTGTATTGGAAGCGAGCCGGTCGCTACTGCATTGCTGGCATAACTATCCGCCTGAGAATGGGAGCGGCCAAGAGTGCAGTTCAAAGGACTCGCTTGGGAAAGCGGCTTTGGCGGATCTCGCGTTGCTCACACCGGACGAGGATCCATACGATTTTGTGGAGTACTACTATAGTCAAAACTTCGGAGCTTCGGCGCCCAGTGACGGCTCCGGCCTGTGGACGGCCGTGCTTTGCAATCGGCTGGCCGGCGGCGGCTACGCGTCCATTTGCGAGAAGGCGCGGCAATTGCTGGACCCTTGGAGTAGCCGGGAGTTTCGGGACGAGGACGCTCAGGCCGACGCGATCGCCGCGCAGAAGACATTTGCCAGCATCGCGGGAATCGAGCTTGCAAAGCGGGCGACCACAATTCATCAAGAACTCACTGATGCTTTTGGGCCACCGCCGAATAGTGAACATCCTGCAGATCGCGGCAATTCGATTGAGCCGCTGCCCTCTCCGTTTATCGAATTGCCGCTGCCCGAGGGCATGCGGTCGCCACGGGACAAGGGGTCCGATAGCGAAAAGCCGCCAGCATGGCCCACGACATTCTCATCACTACCTTCGGGCTTTTCACCGGTGCGCATTGGCCGATCGGGTAATCGAATCGCCGCAGTCAGCGTATCGCAAACTCTGGATCCGTCAGGGGAGGTTTCAGCCGGGGGGTATTGGATTCATTTATCCGAGGATGGTGGGCGTACTTGGCGGGATCCTTTATACACAGGTCTCGCTGAGAGATTCCCGTACGTAGTCCGCGCACACTCTAAATTGCCGATCTTCGACGGGGAAACGTTGAAATTGGAAGTCGATGTGGAGGAACTGGACACTCAGTCAATCACGTACCCGCCGGTGGCATTGAGGTCCAAGCGCCGTGCGAAGAATCTTTATCTGCAAATTCCGATCGCAACACTTAGACAAGACTCGGATGGGGACGGAATCACCGATATTGTCGAGAAGCATTTGTTGCTCGATCCAAACAATCCTGACAGTGACGGCGACGGCATTCCCGACGGCGAGGATTTCATGCCGAATGTCGCCCGCAGTCAGGGCGAAGATCCCACTCACGGTGCAATGGCTGCGGTCATCGAAAAAATGTTTCATGTGCGAATGGTCCCTATCATTGAGGGAATTGAGTCAGCGACGGGTTCCGATACATTCCTCGGACGATTCAAAACGATGAGAATTGGCGAATTGCTGTCGATAGAGCATCCGATTTTTATCGAAGGCAACGCCGCCGATTTCGCCACTCTAAATCCAAGCCGCGTCGTGCTGGTTTACAACAAGGCGCAGATAGCTGAGCTTCGGCGCATGACTCCAGATTTCCATGCCGTTTCGTTTTCGCCGCTTGTAGTGAACAATGATAAAGATCGAGCCTACCTCGTATGGAGTAACGGATGGTCCGGGGGGACATTTCGGTTGATTAGAGAGGGAAAGGGTTGGAAGGTCGTCACTTTGTCGCAGTGGATTTCGTAAGGGGTTGGCGTTGGTTGAGTCCAACATAACCGCGCCTGAACCGAAGCCTGTGTCCGCGCATGCCGCGGTGGCTACGGTGCCGGCCAAGCCGGCTGCAGTTGCTGGGCAGTGGATGCGTCCGTCGGCGAAGGTGGCAGCGCGGAAATGTTCGAAGATGCGGCTACGGTAAGACCTTGGGTCCATTGGGTGCGCGCAACAGCAGCATTGCGATGGATCGCACTATCCAGGAACGGTTGGCACCGGCGCATCGGGCTGCGATGCCCACGCGGAGCGGAGCATCGTGATGGCGGCATACGCTATGACGCCGGTGACGACCCAGCGCATCAGCGTGAGGTGACCGCCGAGCATCTTAACGAACGGGAAAGCGGCGATCGTGCCGACGATTCCGCCGAGTGTGAGCCCGACCGCGACCGCGGGCGAAAAGCGGCCGGAGCGCAGGAAGCCGAGACTCGCAACCGGGATTAGCACGCCGTCGCTTGCGATCATGATCGGATAGGCGGCGATCGGGTGCATTCCGAGGAATGCGAGCAGCGCCATCGAGGGCGCATAGTTGCCGATGCCGACGCACATAAGCGCGCCGAGGAGGAAATTTGCCACGACCGCCAAGGCGAACCGCCAGCCCGCGAGCCCCATCGCCGAACCGGTCGGCGGGATGATGCCGAGGTTGGTCATCGTGAAGAACGCTGCGGCGAGCAGCAGCGCCACGCCCATGAACACCTGGATCACACGACGGCGCATTCGGCTAACGATGCCGGCGCCAATCCAGGCGCCCGCCCCGGCGCTGATGACCATGGCCAGCAGGAGCGTGGGTTCGACCTGGACGGTCGTGATGAAGAGCGCCGAGCTGAAGAGGATACTCACGGCATTGCCGACGTTCAGAGTACCCGGGATCAGCTCGTCCGGCGGGTGCCCGCGCAGCTTGAACAACGCCGTGATCTGCGCGTAGTTCCCAATGCCGAGCGTGTCGAGGAAGCCCGTGGCGCCGCCGATCACGACGTCGCCACTGGACGGGCGGACCGGCCAGCGGTGGCTGCGCGTCGCGAGTATCCAGGCGACGACGACGGCAACCTCGACCGTCGCGAGGCACGCATAGACAATCAACAGCGCCGCCGGCATGGTTCTCCCCGTGGCCGATAACCCCACCTTGCTAAAACACCGTCGGCCCCTTGTTAGCTTAGCCGATTCCTGCTGGTCGCTCTCGGGTACCCTGTAGGCAGCTTCGCGTCACCTTGGTACAGCATAATCGACGTGCGTAATTCGGAATGGAATGACCGGTCTGGAGCAGCAAATCGGTCGCTGACCGGCCAACAGCGGTCGCGCCACGCGCTAAATTGCAGCCGACAAAGCAGACATTCGCGGCCCAAAGCATCGAGTCCAAGCACATTCAAGAACGGTGTGATCGCGCTTCGCGACTAAATGGCTCTCAATATGGCGTCATGCTTAGGTCGGAATAGACAGAACAATCATAATGGTGGAAGCGTAAGCGTCGCGGTCTTGCCTTTCGTGGATATGTAACGGTCCAGCGAAGGATCGAGCCGCACAGCAGTCGCGACGTCGCTGACAGCATTGGGCGAGTCGCCAAGGTTTCCGTAGGCTGCGCCGCGAAAATACCATGCCCGAGCCAGCTTCGGGTCCAGCCGTATCGCTTCGGCTTCGTCTTTGATGGCACTCTCGTAGTCATGTTGCAGTAGGTACACATACCCTCGTTCGGTCCAAGCGGCAGCTGTTTTTGGCTTCAAACGGATGGCCTCTGAATAGTCGGCAAGTGCGCCGCTCAAATCATTTTGAGTCTTGTGGATTTTCGCGCGCTCAAGCAGCGCAGGAATAAATTGCGGATTGAGGCTCAGAGCGGTGTCGAAATCTCGCGAGGCCGCCTCCACGTCAGTTTGCCCTGCATAGAAAACCCCGCGGTAGTGGTAAGGCTGCGCGTATTTAGGAGCGAATTTAACAGCTGTGTTGTAATCGTCTAGCGCATGCTGCTTATCGCCCTGGGCGGCATAGCCCATGGCCCGGTCCACAAACAAATAGAAGCGCTCGTGGCCCTGGAGCATATTGCGGTCCAGCAACTCGGTGCATGCCTGAATGATCACGGGTGGCGCGTTCTTCCCATCGTGATTGGTGCACTTTTCGATCACAATGCGCTCGTCCCTCGCTAGCTGCAACTCACAGAGTTTCATGCCCAAAAAGTCTATTGTCTCTGGACCTTTTGATTTGCTTGCCGCATAGCAGTCTGTGAATTTATCCGGTGGAAGCTTTGGCAGTGTTGGCTCGGCACGCGGCGGCGTGGCAGTGACTGTAACTTCCGGGGTAATCATTGGTTGTGTCGTCGGCGCCTGACTGGCGGTGGGCGGTGATGCGTTCTCTGCGGGCGGGCTACTTGGTGACTGACCGTTTTGATTTGAATTTGGCACTTGAGCTCCCGCCGTCATTCCGGCCAGGAGAAAAATTGAGAGTTGCCACGAGATTAATTGCCGCATGGTCTGCACCCCCAGGACCAGCTAGTTTGCGAGTCGGCCAGACCCGGTTAAGACCTACGGGATCGATCCACCATAGCCCAGTTTAGACGCAGAAACATTAACGAAACCTGGGCGATTTATTAACTAAGTAGGAAAGGGTAATGGGAAGGGTCCGCGATTTCGTTGCGCGGAAGTTGCCGGTCACGAAGGTCCGGATCGGGTCGGGAGTACGCGTTGGCGGTCGCCGCCAACGCCACGGGCTCCACGGCCAAAACCAAGCGATAGCGGTACTGAAATGACCGCCAGGAAGCGGCCGTTGGAGGCCTGCGGTAAGCTATCCCCGATGGTTGACGAGCCAACCGTAGCGCAAAGGAGTGCTGCACGCTGGGCGCGGTCGCGCGCCGCTCAACGTGGTCATTAGATGCCATGAAGTCACGCCTCTTGCTGAAGGTTCTGATTGGCGCGGTCGCTGCCGCTCTTTGCGTTTATGCAGGGCTATACCTGTACAAGTGCCACAGATATGCAAGCGCGTTCGCAGCCACCCGACTCGGCGATTCGCCGGAAATTGTTACACGTCGATTCGGCGTCCCGCCAAATTTTGAGTTTTGGCACTCCGGCGGCTTTGGGGGATTTACGATGTCCCCATGTACCCCACCCTGTGACGAGCGATTATCGTGGGTTGATCCGACCAGTGTATTTCGGAGCCAGGCTTACTATTTCGAGTTCGATGTCAATCGACACCTCATTCGCAAAACTCATTACGAACATCTCGATGAAGCGCTCTTGCGATCAGAAGAACGGCAGAAAGAAGGGATGAAGCGCGAGCACGAAGCGGGCTTGGACTGGTCTAGTACGGATGCAGATCGGTTTCGTGCCGCTAAAGTTATAGCGCTCGTTCGCTTGGTGGAGCCACCTCAATTCGACCCCGGCGATTACAGTTGGCTATCCAGGTTTCTCGTAATGCGCCCCTGGAAGGGTCCGTTCTCTGCGGGCGCTACGATCACTGCTGCCACGGTAGGAATGTTCTATGGGCCAGACTCTCCCCCGTTCCCAAAGCAAGCCGGACAGTTGGTCGTGCTTTTTAGCCTCGGAGACAAGCAACCCATCTATCCGATAATTGAATGCTACACAGTTGACGAAGCTCATGTCGAGAAGGCAACACACGAGCTGGATGCGCTTGCGGCCCTTGGAGCGGAGCGTGACCGGCACGGTGCGCGGCTCGGCGAGTCGCCCGCTACGGTGCGACAGCGCGATGCGCGTAGAAACTGAGGACAGCTTCTTCGAAGTTAGTCACTAGGATCTCCGCGACCGGCCTCGCATACCAATTGAACGAGGTGCTAACGCGGTAGCTCATTCGCACGCGCAGTTCAGTTCCAGCCGGCAATTGTCGCAGTGCATACTCAGTGTCCAAAATGTCAAAGTGCGCCTCACCGATTCTGACATGATCATCGAGTGCACCTGCCGGGAACGAGTCACTGGAGAATCGATACAGCCACCGGAAGGCTCAGGCGGTGTGACCATGAGGGACTCCACGCACAGTATCGACCAATGCAGGGCGCGTAGTGCCGACGACCACGAGCTCCGGGCGAGCTGGAAGATCCGCAGGTAACTTGATGTCCCAGACCAGCCCGAGTCGGCGCATTCCCTGGAGCACCCACCAGCCGGGGTCCCATTCTCCGCGGCGTAGACCGAGCCGCGCCGAACCGGGAAACGCGTGGTGATTGTTATGCCAGCACTCGCCCATCGTAAGGAGCGAAGTGAATCGAACGTTGTGACCCTGTACGGCTGCGCCCCTGACCTCCATCTCAATCTCGCCGTGGTTGTGGGCCAGGTAGCCAATTAGCCAGTGACCGAACACACCCGCCGTAACGCGCGCGCATAGGCCCCACCACACAAATGCCCACCCGCCGACTACATAGAGCAAGAGTGCTCCCGGCAGTTGCTGTGCCATCCAAGTGCGCTCCAGGAACATGAAGAAGCGGTCTCGCGCGATCCTCGGCTCGATGCGTACAATCGGTGGGCGATCGAGGACCAGTTGGCAATTGAGCTGCCACCAGGCATCGACGCACGCCGGGCGGCCGTGTCGTAGGTAGTCATGACAATCAGGTAGTCGCTGCGCGTAGTCGCGCAATTCGTGCTGTCGAAGGAGTCCGATGGGACCTGCAAGTCCGACCTGGACCCCGAGATACACAAGAGCGTACTCGAGCCACTTAGGGCATTGGAAGCTATCGTGAACCAGCTTGCGGTGATTGCCGAGCGAATGCCCGAACAGCAGCACGACCGCCGTGGCACCGACAAAGACCGAAAAGGCTTTCCAACTGAACGTGAGAGTGCCGCCGATCAGAGCACCCGTCACCATGCCAATAAACCAGAGCGACTTAATCGGCGCCCACCGCACGGTCCCGAAGCGTACGTCCTCGGGGCAGGAGGGGCGAGTGCGGTGGTTGGCGAGAGTTGCGAAGAGTGTGTTTGCGACAGCCGCGGCCGGCGTTTGGCTCGTAGATACACTCATAGGCGCAAACCTTGTTGTATAATTAGCTTACTTGCTAAATATAGCACGAGTAGATAATTAGTCAACGATCTAAATATTGAGGATTCAATGTCTCTGGAACAGGTATTTGAGGCTCTGTCCTCTACGGTTCGGCGCAAGATTCTGGCCTACTTGTCCGGTACCGATCTGGCCGCGGGGGAGATTGCTGAGCGCTTCAACATCTCGAAGCCCTCGATCTCTAAACATCTCTCCATTCTCGAGAACGCCGGCCTGATCAAAAGCGAACGGCACGGTCAATTCATCCATTACAGTCTCGTGCGGGATAACCTATTGAATACGCTCAATGGCTATATTCAGGAGGTATGCCCGGTGTCCCGACCCCTGAAGAAGGAGAGTTCGCGACTCGCAAAGAGTAAGACGTAGTCCATCGGTCACTTGCGGGAGATCCGGTGCGTCTAGTACGGCTAGGGGAAAGGAGGGAGGGCCGCTGAGGCATACTAACGAGTGCAGTCCGAAATCCGAATAGTTGTCTTCGACGGGCTCTGCAATCTCTGTAGCGGCGGGGCGCGGTGGCTACAGGATCACCAAACCCAGCCGCCGTTTCACTTGGTACCAATGCAAAGCGAACTTGGCCGAATTTTGCTGGCCCAGCACGGGTGCGATCCCGATGACCCGCTGACATTTCTAGTTCTGGACGGCAACCGATGCCTCACTCAGTCTGACGCATGGATACATCTGGTCGCTGCCGTAGGACGAGCATGGCGAGTAGTTAACGTTGCGCGAGTAATTCCGCGGTCCTGGCGCGATGCGGTCTATCGGCTCGTAGCGCGAAATCGATATCGATGGTTCGGCCGGCGAAAGACTTGCTATCTTGCTCAGCACACAGAGTCTGATCCGTCAACGAAGTTCAAGAAGAACGAAGACGTTTCTGAGACCGGATGACGGCGGACAATGTGGCTCAAACGGTTCTCGTGCTGGGTGGCTATGGATTCTTTGGTCACCGCATTTGCGCCGCACTGGCTCGAAACCCGGCTCTGCGAGTCCTGATCGCCGGCCGGGACATCACTCGCGCGACGACTGCTGCACGTTCCCTTGGCTTGCCGCCTGAACAGGCGGTGTGCCTGAACGCTCAGGCCCCCGATCTGGCAAACTACCTTCGCCGCCTGCAGGTCGACATTCTTATTCACACAGCGGGGCCGTTCCAGGGCCAAGACTACACCGTTGCACGAGCTGCCATCGACGCTGGGTGCCACTACATCGACTTGGCGGATGGGCGTGAGTTTGTCGCCGGTATCACGGCACTTGATGTCGCTGCAAAGGAACACGGCTTAACGATTACAAGCGGAGCTAGCTCGGTACCAGCGCTTTCCAGCGCAGTCGTCGACCGCTACCTCCCAGAATTCGAGCGCCTGGACGCCATACGGATAGGGATAAGCTCCGGTGCAAGGGCGCCAGGTCTTGCAACCGTCCGCGGCGTGTTCAGCTACGCTGGAAAGCCAGTAAGAGTTCTGCAGGACGGGTCATGGGCTACCGCATTCGGGTGGCGCGGTCTTGAGCGGCATCAGTTCCCCTCGCCACTCGGACGCAATCACGGTCCGTTTATCCCGTGCGGAGCCTCGATTGTGCTGGCCAACAAGATCGCAGACGGTGTGAAATTGCCAGCGGGCGCGATGCCGTGCATGGGCCTCTTGTCGGTTGCCGAATACATCGATGCGCTCCGGGGGCTCGATGTGAAGGAAGTCATCGAATGACGCCGTACATCCTCATCAAAGCCATTCACATTATAAGTTCGACGGTTTTGTTTGGGACGGGCCTAGGCACCGCGTTCTTCAAGTGGATCGTCGATCGATCGGGGAACATCCCTGCGATTCGTGTGGTATCTGAAAAAGTGGTTCTGGCCGACTGGCTATTTACGAGCCCGGCCATTGTCGTTCAAGCAATAACGGGTATCACTTTGGCGCGGCTGATGGGCTTCCCGATAACCCACGGATGGGTAGCTTACGCCATTGCGTTGTACTGCATCGCGGGTCTCTGCTGGCTTCCCGTCGTCTGGCTGCAAATGCGAATGAGGGATCTCGCTCGCGATAGCGACTCGCAGGGAATTCCTCTTGCACCTATCTACTGGAGCTACGCACGCGTGTGGTTCTGGCTTGGTGTGCCGGCCTTCTTGTCGCTCGTTGCGGTGTTTTGGCTGATGGTCGCCAAGCCCGGTTGAGCCGACACAATAACGATTGGAGGCGGCCATGCGGGGGGCGACAGGCGACTTCCGGCCAAGAGGATCGGCCCTCGGAGCGCGTGGCCCCAGTTATGTGAAGTGCTGTTTCTTCCATGAGATTTTTCTTTTTCTCGATTAGAATGTTTGCCGCGTCGTGACTCTTTAGTGTCGGAAAACGGAATTCATAAATATCAATAGGGATTAGCACTATGGCAGGTCGCTCACGGGTCGCCTGGCTGGCGATATTCTGCTTTGCAGGGCTGACCGCGTGCGGCGGTGGCGGAGGAGGTGGAGGTGGGAGCACGAGCGGACCACCCGCCGCGACGGTCACCGGGAACGGACTGGCCCCAGCTACGGGGCCAGGTGACACCGCGTCGTATTTCCCCAGCAGCACCGGCGATCAGTGGTCTTTCAATTACACCACTAACGATACCACCGCATTGAGTCCGTATGCGATCGTCGTTGTTGCAGTGAATGGGAATAAAGCCGTTCAGGGTGTGAGCGCCACAGTTTTCACGCGAACTGACCCGACGGTTGCGAGTGGGGGGTCCGATCAATACTTTTACGTCAACGCCGGTGGCGTTACGTTGCTGGGCAATAATGATGCGACCGATTCAATTACGCCGCTGATCGTACCCTATGTGGAGTTGCTGTTTCCGGTACAAGTCGGATCTGTTTCCAGTCTGTCGGGAACGAACCTAGCGTTCGGGAAGGATAAGAGCGGAAACTCGATCACGCTTAACCTGACCCAAACCATCGCGAATGTCGCCATCGAGTCCGTGGACGTGCCGGCGGGGACCTTCGCCAATGCCATGCACCAGACCACCAAGGTTGCTGGCACCGCGTTCGACAGCGGTCAATCGACAACGGCGATTTCGGGAACCGATGACATTTGGCTGGTACCTGGCATCGGTCAGGTCAAGGAACAGACCGTCGTAAGTGGCGGCGCGACTCAGGTGAGCAGCGCCTCGGAGCTGCGCGGGTACATGGTCAACGGCAAGCCACATGGATTAGGCCCAACATCGTCTATTACACCAACCTTAGCGACCGCCAATTGCCTGGGTGGACCGACTTTCTTCGCGCCTACCAACGTGGCCTCTGACGGCACGAATTTTCTGGCCGTCGCGCTCGCCTGCGACAACAGCACCGGCACTAGTAAGGTCAAGTGGATCGCGACGTTGATCGGACCGGACGGAACGGTTAAGACATCAGTAGATTTGACCTCCGCAACAGCCATACCGGTACAGACTAACGTCGGAGTACACGCGGTGGTGGCGTTCGATGGAACCAACTACCTGGTTGTACATGAGGATATTCTCTATGGCACGACGAGCTCTCCCAACCTGCTGTCACTGCTGGTGTCGAGATCCGGATCGATTGTGAGCGGTCCGAACGTTGTGGGCGCAGCTTTTCAAAGTTCCTTTCCCGGCGACCAGGAGGCATTGGGGTTCGATGGAACTCGCTACCTCTTGGTGTACGGCGACGCCAATGCCATAGTTCGACCACCGCAGATGTCGGGGTTGTTCATCTCGCCGACAACCGGCCTGCCCGATGGCGCCCCCTTTACGATCTCCAACACCAACATCTACGAGCGCGACGGACCGGCGGTGGGTTATGACGGCACAAATTACCTGGTGGTATGGGGTGAATTCGGCATGAATCCTACCGGCTTGCGGGCCATGCGCGTCTCGACAGCCGGCGCTTTGCTAGACACGACGCCCCTGCTGATAATGGATACCAGCAGTCTATCGAGCAGTTCCAACGGAGTGTGCTGTGACCTCTCGCCGTCGGTAACGTTTGATGGAGCGAACTACCTAGTGGCTTATCGGGATCCGCGAGGTGCCGCGCCCTACAGCAACACAGCGACCGTCTCCGCAGCCAGGGTATCTCCCGCGGCTGTGTTGCTCGATGGAACGGCGAGCATGCCAGGCATCGTAGCGGCCTCAGCGACCGGGATTGTGGTGGATCGCGTGCGTAGCGCCTTCATCAACGGAGCCCATTCGTTGGTGTGGGGCAGCGGTAATCCTTCATCCTTGAGCGCTTCGCGTGTATCGCCATCTGGTGCGGTTCCCGCGGCGTGGCCCAATGGCTTTAAATTGGTGCGGGCAAGCGCTGCTGGGACAACGGCCCAGTGGCCGGCCGTGGCGGCGGCTGGTGCGAATGGTGGCTTGGTGGTGTGGTTGCAAGCGCAGCCAAACGCCACGAGCACTACTTCATTGTGGTCGATGCCGATTTATTCGCCGGGCCCCTAAAACACTCGGCAATCGTCGGTTCGCGTAACGCCAGCAATCGAGAACAACGGGGCGCGAAGCGACAGTTTATGCGTGCGATGGAGCCGACGGGAATTTACCCACACGCAAGAGCAAGAGATAAGCCAAGTCGAAACTCCTGAACTTGCCTGGGGCCGGCTGGGACCAGACGTTACGACGGATGGTACGGACTCGGTAAAAAACGGGCGGTCGAGTATGTGAGGAAGCCGCGCCAGGTAGTGGCCTCATCATGTTTTCCTACACTACACGAAGGGTAACTACGGACAGACTTCCATGCGTGAACGAGTCACACTTCATCCCAACGCTGTTGGGCCTTTGCCGTCGGCGTATCGCTCCCCCGGGCCGTCCAGCTAAAGCGCCCCGGGGGAGTTTGTTAATTTACCGGTCTTGAGCGTTGCCCAATCTGCCGGTGAATCAATTCGGTGAGCAGCGTGCGCGCGAGACAAGCAGTCCGAGAATTCGACCTTTGGAGGTCCGCACGGCTCATTTAATTCCCGCCTTGCTCGTCAAATACACTGCGAAAGTACCGAGCCAGTGTCCCCCCTCGTAGTGCTCGCCGGTCACGGCCGGAAGCGCCGCCTCCCGATGCCGGGCCGCGAGCGCCTGCAACGCCTCGATGCGAACATCGCCTGCTTTGAGTCCGTGGGCGATGCCCTCGAGCATCCAGGCGCGGCTCAAATTGAGTCCATCGATGTGCGCGAGCTTAGGGTCGGCCCGATCGGTCACCGTCGCCGGTAGCAGCCAGACTGACCCCGACTTCGGTGAAATCCCCGGCAGGAATCCCGACAGCCAGCGGCCGAACACCGGCGGACCCTGCACCCTGCGCATGAAATCCGCCTCCGCCAGGCAGGGCGACAAGAAGTCCTCGCCGGACGGCTCGTAGTTGATCGGGCACTTGCGGTCGTTGAGGTAGAACCGGCGCGCCGCGTCGCCGAGTACGCTGCGCATCTGCGCATCGCCGGCGACGCCGGCCCAATCCCACATCAAGCCGAACGAAAATGCGGTTTGATCGTGTTCGCCGATTCGAATTGGATAGTGAAGCTTCGGTATCCAGCTCTTCAGCCGCGACGCCGCTTCGGCTTCGAGCGGCTGCAGCACCCTCGCCCATTCGCGCGCTTGGGGGTCGTTCCAGGCCCGCAGCTCCGCCGACAGCCTCAGCAGCCACGCGAGGCCATAGGGCCGCTCGAAAGACGCGCGATCCGCCCGCTTCAAATAGGCAATCTCACCGGCAATGTTCTCCGCCGTCAGACTGCGAGCGAGTTCCAGCCGCGCCGTCGGGGCAAAGGGCGCGTCGGGATACAGACGCAGCAGGCGCACCAGCAGCCAGTGGCCGTGTACGTCCGAGTGCCAGTCATAGCAGCCATAGAACCCGGGATTGAGCACATGCGGAGGCAGCGCATCGGCGTCGCTGTCCATCGTGTGGCTGATGTGACTGGGATATTCCGCATGCAGGCACTTGAGCGCGAGGCCGGCGAAACGCTCTACCGCGGCGCTGTCCATCGCCGCCGCTTCACCGCCATTCACCGCCCGATCTCCATGGGGAGGCGCCGAGACGACCGCCGCCCCACTCGCAGATATCAATATCACCGCAAGGTAGCTCGCTCGGCGCATGGCGTGATTTCCTTGTACGCTTGGATTCCGCTGCGGCATATTAAACCGTTGCGGCCGGGTTATGGATGCGGGAGACGAACATGGCCGAACCGACGAGCGCGCCGTGGCCGGAACTGGCCTTGAGCGCCTGGGCTGACACGCGCGACACGCTGCAGCTCTGGACGCAGGTCATCGGCAAGATCCGCCTGGCGCAGACGCCCTGGCTGAATCACAGCTGGCATGTGCCGCTGTATGTCAACGCGCGGGGGCTGACCACCTCGCCCATTGCGCATGGCTCCCGCTTTTTCGAAATTCAATTCGACTTCACCCTGCATGTGCTCGACATCACCGTGAGCGACGGCCGCGAGCGGCGTCTGGCCTTGCGGCCGCAAAGCGTCGCGGACTTTTACGCCGGTGTGATGGCGGCGCTCGCCGATCTCGGCGTTGCGGTTGCGATCAACGAAATGCCCTGCGAGATCGCAGGCGCAACGGCCTTCAGCCGGGACCGGGTTCATGCGGCGTACGACCCCGAGTACGCGCGCCGCTTCTGGCAGGTTCTGCTGCAGAGCGACCGCCTGCTGAAGAGGTTTCGCACCGGTTTCCTTGGAAAATCCAGCCCCGTTCATTTCTTTTGGGGAGGTTTCGATCTCGCGGTCACGCGCTTCTCGGGCCGCCGCGCCCCGCCCTACGCGGGCAAGATCCCGGGGCTCAAGCTCGAGGTGATGCAAGAGGCGTATTCCCACGAGGTCAGCAGCGCCGGATTTTGGACCGGCGGCGGCGTCGATTATCCGGCGTTCTATTCGTACGCTTATCCGATCCCCGCCGGATTTCGCGAATCCACGGTGCAGCCCGCGGCGGCGTTCTGGAGCGACACGCTCGGGGAGTTCCTGCTCCCCTACGATGCCGTTCGCACATCGGCCGATCCGGATGCCGCCTTGCTCGCCTTCTTGCAAAGCACCTACGAGGCGGCCGCCATCACCGCGCACTGGGACCGCGCCGCGCTCGAATGCCCGCGAGGTCGCCCCGGAGTTCCCCGCGACTCGTCAACTTGAAGCCAGTAGAGCGCGCTCGGCGTCTTGCAGTGCGCGGGTGATGCGTTGCGCCCACTGTGCCTGTCCCGCATCGTCGTACACCAGGTCCTGCCGGATTTCGATTTCCACATGCGGCAGGCCGCGCGCTTCGCCGTGGCGAGGAATGGTGTAGTCGGTCTCGTCGCTGACGAAGTACGGTTCATTGTCGGCGATCGTGAGGCCCGCTTCGCGGCGCAGGCGATCGAGTACCAGAGCGGCGAAGCGGCGGTCGCGGTTGTACAGCACCGCCGCGTGCATGGGACGATCCACGCCTTTGTAATTGTTGGTCATGGTGTGCTGAGCCACTAAAATCGTGGTTCGGCCCGCCGCCGCCCTTTCGTCGAGCAGCGCGCGCACGTGATCGTGATACGGATCGAAGATCTCGGCGCGGCGGGCGGCGATTTCCTCATCGCTCAGGCCGATATTGCCGAGGATATCGACCGATTCGCTCACTCTCGGAATCGATGACACCACCTTGGGATCGCGATTGCAGTCGATCACCAGCCGCGAATAATTCTGTGCCACCAGCGGCGCGTCGAGCGCCGCGGCCACTTGACGCGCCACGCCCAAGGCGCCGATGTCCCAGGCGATGTGACGCTGCAATTCGGACTCCGACAGCCCGAGCCCATTGAGCCGCCGCGGAATGCGCCGGCCCGCGTGATCGACGACGATGACGAAATTGGACTGCCCCTGCCGCCCGACTGCGATGACGGGCGGCGGTTCGTCGGGGGCGAGAAGCTCAAAGGCCATTCACCAGCCCACGGCTTCGCCGTCCTTCCTGAAATCGGATCCGGACCGGTAGGTCCCGTTGAGGAACATGATCGATTGCACCCCGCCGAGATCGTCTCCGTTCACGGATTTTACGACATGGCCCATGGCGGCGAGCTGCGCCCCGACCAAATCATAGAGCGGGGTCTCGAGACTCAGCACGTTCGATATCTGACTGTGTCTGAATCTTCCCATGTCGGCCGCCGCCTGCAAGTTGGCGCCCAAGTCGAGAATATCGATGAGCATTTGCGCATGTCCCTGCGCCTGCATGTCGCCACCCATCAGAGTGACGGTCATCAACGGCTCGCCACCCTGCATGACTAACCCTGCGGACAGGGTATTGAACGGCCGCTTGTGAGGTTCGATGGCGTTCGGACTCTTCGGATCGAGCGTGAACAGCGCGCCGCGGTTGTGCAGAATGAAACCGTAACCGGGCACCGTAATCCCGGAACCGAACTCGGCGAAATTGCTGTTCACCCAGGACACCATGTTGCCCTCGCCGTCGGCTGCGGAGAGCACGATGGTGTCGCCCGGCAGAGCGACGTTTGCCGGAGGACCGGGCGTCGAAGCGCGTTGCGGATTGACCTTGCCGCAGAGCGATGCCGCGTACGCCTCGGAGAGCAGTTTGGCCGTAGGCACCGCGACGAAATTCGGGTCGGCGTTGAAATGAAAAAGGTCGGCATACGCGAGCTTTTTCGCTTCCACCAACAAGTGCCAGTACTTCGGATTCGTGGGCCCAAGCGAGGCCAGCGTCTGCCCCGGCGCCCACTGCGGCACACAGGCCTGAAGAATGTTGAGCATTTCGTTGGCTGCCCAGGCCTGCGAGGGCGGCGGCAATTCGAGGATGTCGAAGCCCCGATACTTCGTGTGGGCGGGCTCGACCCATTCGCCCTTGTAATTGGCCAGATCCTCGCGCGTCATGGTCCCGCCGAGAGCCCGCGACTTCGCGACGATCGCCGCGGCGATTTCCCCCTTGTAGAACGCATCCGCGCCCTTGGCTTCGAGCAGACGAAATGTCCGCGCCAGGTCGGGATTCTTGAAGTACTGCCCCGGCCGCGGCGGCCGGCCGTTCACATACCAGGTCTTGATGGAATCAGGATCCGGTTGGGTACAGCATTTCTCCAAAGGGAGCGCGTTGGGCATTTGCCAGTCGTGTGCGATGCGTTCGGAGATTGGAAAGCCGTGCTCCGCGTACTCTGCCGCCGGTTCCAGAACCTCCTTGAACGTAAGTTTGCCGAAGCGTTTGAGCACCGCTTCCCAGCCCCACGCCGCACCCGGAACTGTCACGGGCAGAATCCCGTAGAACGGCATTCCAGAGGTCGGCCCCCAATTCTTCGGATCCCAGTGATAGCCCAGCGCATTGAAGCGCGCGACGGTCGCGCCCGTGGGCGCCGTTCCGCTCGCGTTCAGTACGTAAACCTTCTTTTCTTTGGCGATATAAATGACGGCGAAGAGATCGCCGCCCATCCCCACCATCATGGGCTCGACCAGATTGAGCACCGCGGCTGTGGCGACCGAGGCGTCGATGGCGTTGCCGCCCCGCATGAGAACTTGCAATCCCGCCTGCGCTGCGAGCGGCTGACTGGTCACCACCATCCCGTGCTGCGCCATGACTTCGGAACGGCTCTGCCCCGGCCAGCCTTCGGCACGTACGCCGCGAACGGCGCCGCAAAACGCGGGCTGCGGCTTCGCTCCGCAGACCCCGTCGTCGAGCGGCGTCTGCGCCAACGCGCAGCGGCCGCCGAGGCCCATGCTCAACAACTGGCCGATGACCAACAGTCGGCCGACGCTCAGCAATCGGCCGACGCTCAACAATCGGCCGATCTTCAACAACTGGGCGGCGATGATCTTGTTGGTTTTTCCCATGGCCGCCCTGATTCTCTCCCGCGTAACTACGTCGCCCGCAAATCCTCGAGCACCCTGCCGACCCTGGGCAAGTCGTCCTCGTGCGGCCGGTCCCGCAGCGTTTCCTTGAGCGCGTCGGCGTACCATTCTCGCATGGAATGCGTATTCAACAACCGGCCGGCATACGCCGCCGCCGCGCTGCTCAACGTGAGGCCGTAGGTCTGGATTCGAAACGCCACCGGCGCGAAATAGGCGTCGACCGCGGTGAACTTGGCGCCGGCCAGAAAGGGACCGCCGAATCGAAGCAGGCCATCATTCCAAAGATCAATGAGTCGGCCGATGTCGCGCGCGAGCGCCGGCGGAATCTCATGAAGCCGTATGCGAGTGCCGCAGCTCATCGAGCAGCGGTTGCGCAATTCGGTGAACCCGGAGTGCATTTCCGCCGACGCGCTTCGCGCCCACGCCCGCGCGCGCGCCTCCGCAGGCCACACCGCCGCATGCCGCTCGGCCAGATATTCAGCAATGGAAAGCGAATCCCATACCACGGTATCGCCATCGACCAGGCAGGGAACCTTGCCGCTGGGCGAAATCGTTCGGTAGCGCTGCCAGCTCGACTCCTCACCGAAGGGCACCAAGTGCTCTTTAAACGCGATCTCGAGCTCGCGCATCAGCACCCATGGCCGCAGCGACCACGAGGAATAGTTTTTGTTGGAAATGTATAAATCGTACATGGGTACTCCCGCCTTTCGTGAACAGCCGAGCCCACGAACATATATCCAGCGCACCGCCGAAGCCCCTAGTAATTCTCAACGCGTGTTAAGCAATACTTCGGCGCGCCCCGCACCCCGCGCCCCGCGCCCCCGCGCCGCTCGGCGAGAGATCCTTCGCGCAGCAAGAATCCCGTCGTAGGCGTCCTTCCCATCAACTTCATCTCATTCAGACTAATATTAGGCCATTAATCAAGCTAATTTATGATAATAGTCCAATATTAGCCCTTTTTCGCATTCACAGTCATATGGTCTATAATTAGCCCTTTATTACCATTGCCAGCTGTTATCAGCCTAATATTAGCTTATGTCACTCTATCACCTTACCAATACAGAAATCACGCAGCGCCTGAGCCGCGCCGTCAAGGCCTGGCGAATTTCGCCGCAAGGCGCCGCCCTGTCTCAGGTCGAGACCGCGCGCAAAAGCGGCATCGGATTGACGCCTCTGAAGCGGTTTGAAAAAACCGGCGCCATCACTTTGCGCAATCTCGTCGCGCTGCTCCGAGCGCTCAACCTGCTGGATGGATTGGAAACTCTCATCCCGGAACCGGACGCACCGACGCCGCTCGAACTGCTTGCCGCCGAGCGACAGCGAACCCAACGCAAACGCGCGCCGCGCAAGAGTAAAGCCACAACGCCGCCGGATGGCCCGCATGGCTGACGTCAACGTCGTTGAGGTGCGCATCTGGAACCGGTCGGTTGGAGCGGTTGCTCCTTTGCTTGGGAAACCGGGGTTCTATGAATTTCAGTACGCGCCGGCCTTCGAAAGCAGCGGCTTGGAGTTATCGCCGCTGCTCATGAAGCTCGACACCCGGCGGCGGTTCAGTTTTCCTGGATTGCCTCAAGACACGTTTCACGGCTTGCCCGGACTCTTGGCGGATGCGCTCCCGGACAAATTCGGCAATGCACTCATCGCTGAGTACCTGTCGCGCCAGGGGATTCCTCTGGAGGACATCACCACGCTGCAGCGCCTGGTGTATGTCGGCCGCCGCGCCATGGGCGCCCTTGAATTCGAGCCGGCCCTGGCGGAAACGCGCAGCAAGCCTGTGTTGGTGTCGCTTGATATGTCGCACCTGGTCGAGGACGCCCGCCGGGCGCTGCGTGGCGAACTCGGCAAAGTCGCGCAGGACATTCTAGACGTGGGCAGTTCCGCCGGCGGCGCGCGCGCCAAAGCCGTCATCGGCTGGAATCCGCACACGAACGAAGCGATTTCCGGGCAATTTGACCTGCCGCAAGGGTTTGAGCACTGGCTGCTGAAATTCGACGTGGGGGTCGAGGGTGTCTTGAATAACTCGGCCGGCTTTGGCCGCATCGAGTACGCGCACTACCTCATGGCCGCCGAAGCGGGCGTGCAGATGAATGAATGCCGCCTGCTGGAAGAAGGCGGTCGCGCGCATTTCATGACCAAGCGATTCGACCGTCGAGGAAATGAGAAGGTGCATGTACATACTCTTTGCGGTCTGGCACACCTGGATTTCAATGCCCCCTACGTGCACAGCTACGAGCAGTATTTGCGCGCCGTGCTCGATCTGAAGCTCGATGCCTCTGCGCTGGAGCAGGCATGGCTGCGCTGTGCGTTCAATATCGCCGCCGTGAACTGCGACGATCACACCAAGAACTTCGCGTTCATGCTTGATCCATCCGGGATTTGGGAAATCGCTCCGGCCTACGACACTTGCTTCTCCCACAATCCTGCGGCGGGAAAATGGACGCGTCAGCATCAAATGCTGGTTGGCGGGAAAGCATGGGATATCACGGGTGCGGATCTCCTTGCGCTGGCCGGCGCCTTCGACGTTCGAAGGCCAAAGGAACTGCTCAAGCGGGTCGTGGGGGCGATCGCCCGCTGGCCTGAGTTTGCGAGACAAGCCGGCGTTCCCCGAACCGAAATGATGCGCATCGCCGCATACCAGCCGGATTGGGCGAAACGGTAGCTCGCTGCGGCGAGACTTTATTGCGCGCGGGCGCCCGCAAGTTGCAGCGCTGCGGCGATCGCCGTCTGATGGCCGGCCAGCGCTGCTTGCAGGGGCGTCGTGCCACGCGCATCCGCTACATTTGGATCCGCCCCGTGGGCCAGCAGCACATTTACCGCGTGAGCCCGGCCGTGCAAGGTCGCCAGCATCAAGGCCGTACGGCCGTCTTCATCACGCGCGTCAACGGCGGACTCGGACTGCAGGTTGAGCAGCGCTTGCAGTTTCGCCACGTCGCCGATTTCCGCCGCTCGCCGCAACGCCGCGGCCGGGTCCACCCCGCGACCCGCCGTGACCTCCGTGCGCCCCGTTGACTCCCGAGCTGCCGGCGCCGCCGGCGGCACCGCCGATGTGATGGCGGTCGACGCGCCGAGGCGTGCGCGCGGCTCCTCGATCGCGGCACCGGCACCGGCAGTGGCACTGGCGGCGGCACTTTGAGTGGTGGTCACGCCCTGCAACTCGGTCGGCGCATTCTTTGCGGCGATTGGCGCCGCGGAGTCCGCGACGGTCGCGGCATTGCGGGCGGAAGCGCGCGGCTTGAGCGTGCTTTGCGCCTGCTCGCGCGACGCGGACACCGACGGTTCATCGGCCGCGTACTGCCTCCGCTCCCCAGGCGGTGCAGGGCGCGATGCGATCCGGTTCACCGCGGCCTCGGGCGCCGGTGCTGCGGGCAGCTGCGCCGCGGGTGCCTGCGCTGCGTCCACACGTGCAGGCGCGGGCGCGGGTGCTGAGTCCGCGGCCGGAGCTTCGGTAGCCGGGATCGGCTGTAGCACGGGCGCCTGGTCCGTGGACAAGGTCGTGCCAGGCCCATGCGGCATGAGAAATTCCGGCGCGAACAACAGGCCGGCCAGCGCCGCGGCGGCGAGAGTGCCGAAAATTGCGGGCCGCCACGACGACCGATAGGACCACCGTGCGAAGCTGATCTTCGCGGGGCGGTTGGCCGCCGCGCGCTCCGCGGCCAGTTGCGCGGCATGCTCGAGCACTTTGCGGCGCACGGATTCGCTCGGCCGGCTCGGGTCGAGAGCCGACGCGCGCCGATACAGGTCGTCGACCTCATCGTCAGAATCTTGGCTCGGCGGCACTTCGTTCATGCAAAGTCCTTGAGCAGCTCGCGTAGCTTCGCACGTGCGTAGCGCAGACGGCTCTTGGTGGTCTCGAAGCTGCTATGCGTGATCGCCGCGATCTCCTCGACGCTAAGATCGCCCTCGATCTGTAGCAGGTACGCTTCGCGCTGTTCGCCGGGAAGTGTCTCGAAGGCTCGAATCAGCGCGCCCGCCTGATCCCGTGCCACCGCCTCCGCGACGGGGCCGGGGCTCGGATCTTCGGCCTCGTACTCGAGGGCCTCCAGGCTGGTCTGCCGGCGACTCGTTCGAATCGAGTCGATCATCCGGTTGTGCGCAATCGTGAACAGCCAGGTCGTGAATTTCGCCGATGGCTCATAGCGCGCGGCGTCCCGAGCGACGGCGAACCAAACTTCCTGCATCAACTCGTCCGCCGTCGCGCGGTTCCGCACATTGCGTTCAAGGTAGCGCCAGATCCGCATCTCATGCCGCCGATACAGCAGCTCGAAGGCCGCAGCGTCGCCGCGACCATAGCGCGCCATCAGCGTCTCGTCACTCTCGCCTGCGGCCGTCATTCACCGCAGTATGGCAGCTCCGCGGTAGTTTATCCCCGCGGATCCGGCACGTACTGCTGGTCGGGCGACGCCGGGAACGGGTTGGCCGTCGGCGGCACCGGGCGCGGCCGCTTGACGATGCCCATGGCGAACAAATTCTCGAGACTGTCGTAATGGATGCGGATGACTTCATTCGGCTGGGCCTGCATTCTCAAGAATTCGGTGTGGTTGACGTACGCGTATTCCCGCTCACCATGACCCGTACCGAGTTTTGGCGCGGGCTCGGGTGCACGCTGCAGGGGCGAAGGCTTGGGTGCCGGCAACGCGATCGATTCGCGCGCTTGGGCGGTGGTCTGCGTCTCGGCCGCCGAGTTCGACCCACTTGCCGCCGGTGCTTTAGCCATCGGCACATCCGGCATCGGCACACCCGCCGTGGCGGAGTCCAGCTCGGACGCACGCGGCGCCTCGCGTCCACCAGACAAACGGCCGATCATCGGCGGCGCGTAGACCGGCTGCGGTTGGCGCTCCCGAAACAGCGCCACCCCGATGACCCCGACATTGGCCGGCCGTCCGGTTCGCTCCGCATAGGAATTGGGAGAGTCGGTGAACGTGAATGCGGCGACTTGTGCATCGGATTTTCGCCAGCCCGTGATTTGGTAGCCTTCACCGGGCCCGAACACATAACCCGTTTGATCCCAGCCGGCGGTTGCGCCGGAAATGACGTTGACGCCGTCGACGGACGTCACCGCCAGCACGCGCTCTCCCAGGCGGTTGCGGATCTCGATGGCGTAGCGCGCGCCTGATCTTCCGGCCACCCAGTATTCGCCGCGGTGGTAGTACGGGCTCAAGACAGCGCCGCTGTCCCGGTCGATTATGGAAACTTCGGCAATGCCGCCCATGACTTGCGCTCCGCAGGTCATCGCCGGCCCGGACAACATCGCGAACAGGAATAAACGGTTCATTTGGGCTCCAGTGTTGAAACTCTCAAAGACTGAAGCGAGGCAGGCATCAAAATGGGGTTAGAGCGCCGGGGGGACAATGCTCCTCTTCACGCGTGCGAGTCCTCCTTCAAGCCGAGTTCGGCGCGCAACCGCTCGCGAATCAAGTATTTCTGCACCTTGCCGCTGATGGTGAGCGGGAATCCGTCCACGAAGCGCACGTGGCGGGGCACCTTGTAGTGCGCAATTTGCTCCCGGCAAAACTCGCGGATTTCCTCCTCGGTGGCAGTCATGCCGCCGCGCAGTTGAATACAGGCGCAGACGCACTCACCGTACTTCGGATCGGGAACACCGACGACGGCGACGTCCAGCACCGCCGGATGGCGGTAGAGAAACTCCTCGATTTCCCGTGGCGAGATGTTTTCGCCGCCGCGGATGATCATGTCCTTGACGCGGCCGACTATGTTGCAAAAGCCTTCATCGTCGATGGTTCCCAGATCGCCGGTGTGCATCCAGCCGGCGGCGTCAATCACATCCCGCGTGCGCTCGGCGTCATTCCAGTAGCCGCGCATCACCCCGTAGCCGCGGATCAGCAATTCGCCGGCGCAGCCCCGCGGCGTGACGCGCCCTTCCGCGTCGATGATTTTCACCTGCACATGCGCATGCACCCGGCCGACGGTGCTGACGCGCCGCTCTATGGGATCGTCCGGCTGGCTCTGGAAACTGACCGGGCTGGTCTCGGTCATGCCGTAGCAGATCGTTACTTCGGGCATGTGCATCTCGGCGACCACCCGCCGCATCACGGCGATCGGACACGGCGATCCCGCCATGATGCCGGTGCGCAGCGACGACAGATCGAACTCGCCGAACCGGGGGTGCGTCAGTTCCGCGATGAACATGGTCGGCACGCCCAGCAGCGCGGTGCACCGCTCGCCCGCCACGGTCTCGAGCACCGCCAGCGGCTCGAAGGCGTCGCACGGCAACACGCTCGCCGCCCTATGGGTCATGGCGGCAAGCACCCCGAGCACCATACCGAAGCAGTGATACAGCGGCACCGGAATGCAGACGCGGTCCGCCGCGGTGAGCCGCATGCCCTCGCCGACGAAGAACCCATTGTTCACGATGTTGAAGTGCGTCAGCGCCGCGCCCTTCGGCGTGCCCGTCGTGCCGCTGGTGAACTGGATGTTGAAAATCTGATCCGCGTCCTGCCCCTCTGCAATTGACGCCAATACCCCATCGTCGAGTTCTCTCCCGCGGGCCATGAGGCCTTCGAACGAGAGGGCGCCGCTCACCGGTTCCATGCCCAATTGAATGAGCAGGTGCAATTCCGGAAAGGCCGTGCAGTCCAGCCGGCCGACCGGGGCCACGTTAAGTTCGGGGATCAGAGAATTGAGCATCGCCGCGTAGTCGCTGCTCTTGAAGCGCGGCGCGAATACCAGAGCGCGGCAGCCGACCAGGCGCAGCGCGAATTCGAGTTCCGTGATTCGGTAGGCAGGATTGATGTTCACCAATACGAGGCCGGCACGCGCTGCCCCGAACATCGTCAACAGCCACTCGGCGCAGTTCGGTGCCCAGATGCCGATGCGCTCGCCCGGCGCGAGCCCGCAGGCGATGAGCCCGCGCGCGACCTGCTCGACCTCGCGATCGAATTCGGCGAACGTATAGCGCACCGATTGGAACGGCACGATCAGTGCGTCGCGGTCCGGTCCCTGCTCGACGGCGGCCTTGAGCACCCCGTCGACGGTACGATAGACCAGCGGCTGATCACTGGTACCCGATACGAAACTCAAGGAAGGGGAGCCAAGGGTCATGGGACCTGAATTCTAGCTTTTCACGGACTCCCGTCCCAGGCTATCGCCGCACGACCCTCCCCGGGCATCTCATCCCCGCCGGCATCGTCGCGGCGCCCGCTTTAGCGGCTGATGCGCCGAACGTCGTACAATGTTGCGAAAGGCACCCGAAATGAAACAGGAAGTCGAAATCCGCAGCTTTCTCACCGAGCGTGGCATCGAGCACGTCAAGATCGGCGTTTTCGATACCGACGGGATCCTGCGCGGAAAATATCTCTCCCGCGAGAAGTTCCTGGCGGCGCTCGAAAAGAATCTCGGCTTCTGCGACGTGGTCCTCGGCTGGGACTCGAACGATCAACTCTATGACAACACTCGATTCACCGGCTGGCACACCGCGTATCCCGATGCCGCCGTTCGGGTTTTGCCGGAGACCCGCCGCGATATTCCCTTCGAGTCGAAGACCGCGCTGTTTCTGGGAGAGTTCGCGGGACGCGCCGAAGCGGTCTGCCCGCGCGGCACGCTGCGGCGCGTGCTGGAGCGGGCCGCGGGCATGGGGTATGCGGCCAGCGCCGCGGCGGAATTCGAATTCTTCGTGTTCGACGAAACGCCGCAATCCGTCCGCGACAAGGGTTACCGATCATTGAAGACCATGACGCCGGGCGCCTTCGGCTACTCGGTGCTGCGCAGTTCCGTGCATTCGGATCTGTATCACGAACTGCTCGATCTCGGTCAGAGCATGCGCTTTCCGATCGAGGGCCTGCACACGGAAACAGGGCCCGGTGTTATCGAAGCCGCGCTCATCTACTGCGATGCGCTCGAGGCCGCCGATCGCGCGGCGCTTTTCAAGACCTTTGCCAAGGTTCTCGCGCAGCGCCATGGCCTGATGGCGACGTTCATGGCCAAGTGGTCGAACAGCGTTCCGGGCCAGAGCGGCCATCTGCACATTTCGCTGCGCGGTGCCGGCGGCGAGAGCGCATTTCACGATCCCTCGAAGCCGCACGAGATGTCGGATGCCATGCGCTGGTTTGTCGGCGGTCAGCAGGCGCTGATGCCGGAACTGCTGGCGATGGTCGCAAGCACGGTCAACAGCTACTCGCGCCTGGTCCCAGGATTCTGGGCGCCGACGTCCGCGACCTGGGGAGTCGAGAACCGCACCACCGCCCTGCGTGTGATCCACGGCAGCCCGTCGAGCCAGCGCGTCGAGTACCGGATCGCGGCCGCCGACATCAATCCGTATATCGCGCTGGCGGCGGCCATCGGCTCCGGACTGTGGGGCATCGAGCATCGCATCGAGCCGGACGCCCCGCTGCTGGGGAACGCCTATGATCGTGAGCATTCGCCGCAGCGGCGCCTGCCGGCCACGCTCTACGAAGCCGCCGAGCGGCTCGCCGCCTCCAAGACCGCGCGCGCCCTGTTTGGCGATGCCTTCGTCGAGCACTACGCCGCCACCCGCATATGGGAAGAGCGCGAATTCCGCAAGGCCATCACCGACTGGGAACTCGCCCGATATTTCGAGATTATCTAAAGCTTCATGGCTACCGAGACACTCAAAACCATCAGTCCCGTCGACGGACGCATCTACGTCGAGCGGCCCCTCGAGACCGCCGCCGGCATTGATCGCGCGCTCGAGGCAGCCCAAACCGCGCAGCTCGCCTGGGGCCGATTGCCGCTGGCAACGCGCTGCCAGATCCTCGGCAACGCTGTCGACGCCTTCGTCGCCAAGGCGGGCGAGATTGCCGCCGAAATCACCTGGCAGATGGGACGCCCCATCGCTCATGCGCCCGGCGAGATTCGCGGCTTTGAAGAGCGCGCGCGCCATATGCTCGAACTCGCGCCCGAGGCGCTGGCCAGTATCCGGCCCGGGCAAAAGGCCGGCTTCGAGCGTCAAATCAAGCGAGTGCCGCTCGGGCTCGTCGTCGTCGTCGCGCCTTGGAACTACCCCTACCTCACAGCGGTCAACGCCGTGCTGCCGGCGCTGATTGCCGGCAACGCCGTGGTGCTCAAACATTCGCACCAGACGCCGCTGTGCGCCGAGCGCTTTCTCGCGGCCTTCCTCGGCGCCGGCGTTCCGGCCGGCGTATTCCAGTATCTGCACCTGTCGCACGCCGACACGGCCCGGCTGATGGGCGACCGTCGCGTCGCCAGCGTCTGTTTCACGGGCTCGGTGTCGGGCGGGCGCGCCGTGGTGGCGGCGACGGCCTCAGGATTTGCGACCGCCGGTCTCGAGCTCGGCGGCAAGGATCCCGCGTACGTGCGCGCCGACGCCAACCTCGCACAGGCCATCGACACGTTGACGGACGGCGCCTTTTTCAATGCCGGCCAGTCCTGCTGCGGCATCAAGCGGATCTACGTGGCGGCCTCGCGTCACGAGGAATTCGTCGCCGGCGTCGTCGACCTGACGCGAAAGTACCGGCTGGGATCACCGCTCGATCCGCATACGACGCTCGGGCCCGTGGTGCGTACGGCCGCTGCCGAGGCAGTGCGCTCCCAGGTACGGGACGCCGTCGCCCGCGGGGCCCGCCAGCTCATCGACGAGACATGGTTCGCGGCGAGCGTCCCGGGAACACCCTACCTCGCGCCGCAAGTGTTGGTCGATGTCGACCACTCCATGCCCATCATGCGCGAAGAGACCTTCGGACCGGCGGTCGCCATCATGAAGGTGAGCTCGGACGACGAGGCCGTGCGGCTGATGAACGACAGCGAGTTTGGCCTGACCGCCGCGATTTTCTCGGCCGACGCCAAACGCGCCGAAGCGCTGGGCGACGCGCTCGAGACCGGCACGGTGTTCCTGAACCGCTGCGACTATCTCGATCCCGCTCTCGCCTGGACCGGCGTCAAGAATTCGGGCCGCGGCTGCACCTTGTCGCGCGTGGGCTTCGAGCAGCTGACGCGGCCCAAGTCCTATCACTTCAGGATTGCCCCATGATCTTCAGGATTGCTCGATGACTTCGACTTTGCGCGGCAATTGGAATTATCCGACCACCATCTGGGCAGGCCCGGGCCGCATCGCCGAGCTTTCCAAAGCCTGCGCGGCGGCCGGCATCCTAAGGCCGCTGATAGTCACCGATGAAGGACTCATCGGCGCCCCGATGATCAAGCAGGCGCTCGGTGCCCTGAAGGACGCGGCGCTGTTCGGTGCCGTCCGCGGGAACCCGGCCTTGAGCCACGTCGAGGCGGGCCTTCGAGCGTTCCGCGCCGGCCGCCACGATGGCGTCGTGGCGTTTGGCGGCGGATCGGCGCTCGATGTCGGCAAGGTCGTGGCGTTCATGTCAGGACAGACTCGACCGCTGTGGGATTTCGAGGACGTCGGCGACTGGTGGACCCGGGCGGACCCCGCCGGCATCGCACCGGTGGTTGCGGTCCCGACCACCGCGGGCACCGGTTCCGAAGTCGGCCGCGCCGGCGTCATTCTCAACGAAGAGACGCACCAGAAAAAAATCATTTTCCATCCGCAGATGATGCCGCGCATCGTCATTTCCGATCCCGAGCTCACCATCGGGCTGCCGCCTGCGGTGACCGCGGCCACCGGCATGGACGCATTCGTCCACTGCTTCGAAGCGTACTGCGCGCCGGGATTCCATCCGCTGGCGGATGGCGTCGCACTCGAGGGCATGCGGCTCATCCATCGCTTTCTGCCGCGCGCCTATGCGGACGGCAAGAACATCGAAGCACGCTCGCAGATGCTGGCCGCCGCATCGATGGGCGCCACGGCCTTCCAGAAGGGCCTCGGCGCTGTGCACGCCATAGCGCACCCGGTCGGTTCCTGGTTCAACACCCATCACGGGCTGACCAATGCGGTCATCCTTCCCTACGTCGTGACCTACAACCGCAACGCCATCGCCGGCAAAACCGACATCATCGCGCGTGTGCTCGATCTGCCCACACCAGGTTTCGACGGCTTCCTCGCCCGGGTGATTGAGATGCGCCGCGAACTCGGCATACCGCATTCGCTGGCCGACATCGGCGTCAGCGCCGACAAGGCCGCCATCATCGGCCGCGAGGCGGCGATCGATCCGTCGGCCGGCGGCAACCCAATTCCAGTCGATGCCGCGCGGCTGGAACACATCTTCCGCGCGGCCGTCGCGGGCCGGCTCGATGCCGTGGGCGCCGGCGCGTGGACGTGAGCGCCAACGCGTGACGGGTCCGCGGATCTTGGTGCTCGACGGCAATGTGGCGGAGCTTCGCGCCAGGCAACGCGCGGCGCTCGGCTATGACTCCGGCACCGGGTACGCGCGCGTATTGCATCGCCTCGACGCGTCGCTGCAAATCGACATCGTGCCCGGGGCGGACGGCGCGCCGAAGTTTCCGGCCGGCGTCGGCCTGCAGGATTACGACGGCGTGACCATGACCGGATCGGCACTCAATATCTATAATGGCGGCGCGGCGGTGACGCATCAGATCGACCTCGCCAAGGCCGTGTTCGCCGCCGGCGTACCGTTCTTCGGCAGCTGCTGGGGGCTGCAGGTGGCGGTCACGGCCGCGGGCGGCGAGGTTCGCGCCAACACGCGCGGCCGTGAATTTGGCTTCGCGCGGCGCATTATGCTTACCGAGGCCGGCCGGGAGCATCGCCTGTTTGCAGGCAAACCCGCCGCCTTCGAAGCGCCCGCCGTGCACCGCGACGAGATCGCCTCGCTGCCTTCCGGCGCCGCGATTCTGGCGAACAATGATTTTGGGCTGCAGGCGGCCTCGTTCACCCTTGGGCGCGGCCACTTCTGGGGCGTGCAGTACCACCCGGAGTACGACTACCTCGACATTGCGGCGGCGGCCGAGCGCTACGGCGAAACGCTGGTCACCGAAGGGATGTTTCGCGACGGCGCGGCGCTCGCGGCCTTCGCCGCCGAGCTTCGCGCCCTGCAGGCAAACCCCGCCGATGCCCCGCTTCTGTGGAAGCACGGGCTGGGTCCCGCCGTGCGGTCCGAGGCGCTGCGCCTCCTCGAAATCCGCAACTGGCTCGAGGCGCAGGTTCGGCCTCGCATGGTGCGGCATGCTTAAGGCGCACCGTCGGACCTCGATCGTGGGCTGCCTGCTCCTGCTGGCCGCGGCGGCACCCGCACGGGTCGCGATGGCTGATCCCGCGCCCGCCAACCCTGCGCCCGCCGATCCCTCCCCCGCCCGTCCCATCGTGCTGCACGCGGCGCGTTTGCTCGAGGTCGATACCGGCCGCCTCATTGCGCCGGCGGAAATTCTCATCAAGGGCGAACGCATCGCAGCCGTAGGATCGGCGGTGCCGCATCCCACCGGCGCAACAGTCATCGACCTGGGCGATACCACGCTGCTGCCCGGCCTCATCGACGTGCATGTGCATCTCTTCCTGCACCCCGGCTCCGAAGACCTGCAGACCGTCGAGGAGTCCGTGCCGCAACGGACCCTGCTGGCCATGCTCGCGGCGCGCGACGATTTGATGGCGGGATTCACCGCGGAGCGGGACATGGGCACGGAGGGCGCCGGATCCGCCGACACCGCCGTGCGCGACGCCATCAACGCGGGCCTCTACCCGGGGCCGCGGCTGCGCATTTGCGGCAATGCCATCGACATTCTCGGCGGCCACGAGGACGCCAACCGCTTCAATCCTGAACAGCATGTCCTGTCGAATGCGACGTACGCCAACAATTCGGACGAGCTCATCGCCGCCATGCGGCAGCAGCACAAAGAGGGTGCGGATTTTACGAAGATCTACCAGACCGGGAAGGATGATCTGCGCGACGGCACGCTGCACACGCCTTTTCAATACACGGCTGCGCAGCTCAAGGCCGCGGTCGACGAGGCCGCCCGTCTCGGCAGCAGCGTCGCGGTCCATGCGATGGGCGAGCCCGGGACCCTGTACGCGGCGCAGGCGGGAGTGGCCTCCATCGATCACGCGACGCAGCTGAGCGGCGAGACCATGCGAATCATGAAGGAGAAGAAAATCCCGGCGGTCCCGACCTTTGCGGTGTTCGAATACTTCGCTCGCCAGCCGGGGCCCGGAGCCGAGCGCGAACTCGCGCAGCTCGACTACAAGATCAAGGAATTCAAGAAGCAGATTGCCGCGGGCATTCCGTTCGCGGTCGGCTCCGACGTGGGTCCTTTCGCGCATGGAACTCAGGCGCGAGAATTCCGCCTGATGGTGAAGTATGGAATGACGCCGCTGGCGGTGCTCCAGGCGGATCTGCTCAATGGCGCAAGACTGCTCGGATGGAGCGGCCAGATCGGCGAGCTGAAGCCGGGGTACTACGCCGACATCGTCGCCGTCCCCGGTTCGCCCCTCGATGATATCAGCGCGGTCGAGCGAGTATCCTTTGTCATGAAGGGCGGCATGGTCGAGAAGCCGCGGCGGGACGCAGTGACTGCTCCGTGATGTCCGATTCCGCGTGCGTCGGCGCTCCGGTGGCGAGAGGCGATGCGCGCTGCGACGTCTGCGGTACCTGCAGCGACGTCTGCGATACCTGCTGCGCCGTCTGCGATGCGTGCTGCGACATGTGCGATGCGCGCAGCGAGGTCATCGCATGGCGAGCGTATTTTGCCACCACATCGAGCAGCGGGGGCAGGCCGCCCAGCGCGCCAAAGGCGGCGAGCAGGTAGAAGATATCGAGGACGCGCGCCATGCCGCCCCAATACCTGCCGATGACGGTGTTGATGCGCGCCGTCATGGAGTTCGCGCCAGTCTCGCCGCGTCGTCGCTCAACGGCTGCCCGACGCCTCCCAGGGATTTATAGATCGCGACGACCGAGACATTAACGGCCGTCTCCGCCTGCGCCACGGCGTCCTCTGCATCGAGCTGCGTGCGCTGCGCATCCAGCAGTACCAGGAAGTCCGCGACGCCCTCGCGATACTGCGTGTCTGCCAGCTCCGCCGCGCGGCGCGACGCGGTCTCTTGCTCGGTCAAGCTCTTGAGCTGCGCTTGTCGTGAGCTGTAGGCGACGAAGCTGTTTTCGGTCTCCTCGAGCGCCGTCAGCACGACCTTCTCGTAGTTGGCGGCGGCGGCGTCGGATTGTGCTTCGCTCGCGCGCAGGCGCGCGCGCACCGATCCCAAATCGAATGCCGCCCAGCTCACCGACGGCGTGATCGACCAGGCGCGGGCGTTGTTGCCGGCTGAGGTGCCGAACAGGCGGCCCACATCCCCCGACAGGAAGCCCACGAAACCCGTGACGTTGACGCGGGGGAACAAGTCGGCCGTGGCGACGCCCACGCGCGCAGTCTCGGCGGCAAGCTGTCGCTCCGCGGCGCGAACGTCGGGTCGCCGGCGCAGCAGCTCCGTGGGATCGCCGATCGGTAGAGCCTTGGCGTAGGTCGTGACGGCGGCCGCGCGCAGCTCGGAATCCAGCGCACCCGGCCGTTTGCCTTGCAGAACCGCCAGCCGGTAGCCCGACTGCTTCTCGGCCGCCTCGAACGCTGGAATCGTGGCCTCGGTGGCCTTCAGGCGCGCGAGACTGCGCTGTACGTCGAGTTCCGAGCCGCGGCCCGCCTCGTCGAGCAGTTGAGTGAGCGCTAGGGTTTGCCGTTCACTGTCCAGGTTCGCTCGCGCGACGGCAAGACGCTTCTGTGCGCCTCGAAGCTCAAAGTAGTTGCGTGCGACCTCGGCCGCGACGGTCACCTGCGCGTCTTGATAATTGGCGCGCTCCGCGTCGAGGTCGGCGCGCGCGGCCTCTACCGAGCGGCGCACGCGGCCGAACAGGTCGACCTCCCAGGCGGCGTCGAACCCTAAGCTGGCGCTTTGGACGTTGATGCGCCCGGGGCCAAATCCGGGTTGCTGCTCATCCGAATGCGAGTACGTGGCGTCTGCCTGCACATGCGGTGCGTAGTCGAACTTCCGTTCGACGAACACCGCGCGTGCCGCTCTGACTCGATCGTAGGCGGATATTAGGTCCAAATTGGCGGCCAGCGCCCCGCGCACGAGGTCATCGAGTTCCTTGTCCTCGAACTCCCGCCACCACACCGCCTCCGGCATCTGCGCCACGAATTCGGGCGACGCGGCGTTCTTGAGAGCTGCGGGCGCGGTCTCGGGCGGCCGGTAGTTCGGGCCCACGGCGCAGGCGGTCAAGAGAATCGCGCCCGCGAATATCGCGATGAATGTTTTCATAGTGCGCCCCTGTCGCTGAACGACGGTTGACTGAGGATGGCTGGGGTGTCGGCGGCTCTGGCCGTATGGAGCGCGTGCGACGAGAGCTTACGGATCAGGACGTAGAACAAGGGCGTGAGGATGAGACCAAAACCGGTCACCCCCAGCATCCCTGAGAACACCGCGATGCCCATGGCATGGCGCATCTCGGCGCCCGCACCGGTCGAGGTGACGAGCGGCACCACGCCCATGATGAAGGCGAGCGATGTCATCAGGATCGGGCGCAGCCGCAGGCGCGCGGCGTCCAGCGCCGCCTGCAGCGGCGTCGCCCCCTCGAGTTCCCGGTCCCTCGCGAATTCCACGATGAGGATCGCGTTCTTGCTGGCGAGCCCCACGAGCACGATCAAGCCGATCTGCGTGAAGATGTTGCTGTCGCCGTGCGTGAGCTCGACGCCGGTGATGGCCGACAGCAGCACCATCGGCATGATCAAGATCACGGCGAGTGGCAGGGTCAGGCTCTCGTACTGCGCGGCCAGCACCAGAAATACCAGCAGCACCACCAGCGGGAAGATGAGCACCGCCGTGTTGCCCGCAATGATCTGCTGGTAAGTCAGCTCGGTCCATTCGAAGCTCATGCCATTGGGCAGCTCTTGGCGCGCGAGCCGCTCCATCGCCGCCTGCGCCTGGCCCGAGCTGGAGCCCACGGCGGGGCCGCCGTTGACCTCGGCGGTCGCGTAGGAATTGTAGTGCATGACGCGATCCGGACCCGAGGAGCGCTTGACCGTCACGAAAGACCCTAAGGGGATCATGTCGCCGGCGGCATTGCGGGTCTTGAGTCTCACGACATCCTCGGCCTGCAGCCGGAAATTCGGTTCAGCCTGGGCCGTGACGGGATAGGTGCGGCCGAACGCATTGAAGTCGTTCACGTAGAGCGAGCCCAAGTACACCTGCATGGTGTCGAACAGCTCCTGCACCGACACGCCTTGCGACTTCGCCTTCTCGCGATCCACGTCGGCATCCACCTGCGGCACGTTCACCTGGAAGCTGGAAAAGAGACCCTGCAGCTCCGGGGTTTGATTGCCCTTGGCCACCAAGTTCTGGGTCTGCTTGAAGAGTTCCTCGAAGCCCAACCCCGCGCGATCCTCGATCTGCATGCGGAAACCGCCGATGGTCCCCAAGCCCTGGACTGGCGGCGGCGGGAACACCGCGATGAAGGCGTCCTGAATCTTGCCGTACTGCTGATTGAGCGCGCCCGCGATTGCGCCGGCGGACAGATTCTTGGAGCGGCGCTCATCGAAGGGCTTGAGCGTCACGAACACGATTCCGGAGTTCGGGCTGTTGGTGAACCCGTTGATGCTCAAGCCCGGAAATGAGACCGCGTGCTCGACGCCGGGCTGTTTCAGCGCCAACTCCCCCATGCGGCGAATCACGGCCTCGGTGCGATCCAGCGTCGCCGCATCGGGAAGCTGTGCGAAGCTCACGAGATACTGCTTGTCCTGCGGGGGAACGAAGCCCACGGGAGTGCGCGCGAAGCCCAAGTACGTGAGCGCAATCAACCCGCCGTAAAGGAACAGCGCGACGCTCCCGGCGCGAATGACTCGGCCGACGCCGCCCACATAGCGCGTCGAGAAGCGCGCGAAGAACCGGTTGAACGGGCCGAAGAAACCGCCCAGCAACCGATTGAGGACCCGCGTCAGACGGTCGGGTTCCGCACCGTGCTCCTTCAGCAGCAGGGCGGACAGCGCCGGCGACAACGTCAGCGAGTTGAAGGCCGAGATGACTGTGCTGATGGCGATGGTCAGCGCAAACTGCTTGTAGAACTGGCCGGTGAGGCCGCTGATGAAGGCGGTCGGCACGAAGACTGCGCACAGCACCAGCGCCGTGGCCACGATGGGGCCCGTCACCTCGCGCATCGCCTGCCGCGTCGCCTCCATGGGCTTCAAGCCGTTGGTAATGTTGCGCTCGACGTTCTCGACAACGACGATCGCGTCGTCGACGACGATGCCGATGGCGAGCACCAGACCGAACAGCGACAGCGCGTTCAGGCTGAAGCCGAACAAATGCATGACCGCGAAGGTTCCCACCAGCGACACGGGCACGGCGATCAGCGGAATGACGGAGGCCCGCCAGGTCTGCAAAAAGACGATGACGACCAGAACGACCAACAGGATGGCCTCGAGCAGCGTGTGCACCACCGCATGGATGGAGCCCCGCACGAACACGGTTGGGTCGTAGACAATCTGGTACTCGACTCCTTGCGGGAAGTCGCGCTTGAGCTCCTCCATTTTGGCGCGCACGCGCTCGGAGATGGCGATCGCGTTGCTGCCGGGGCGCTGAAAGATCGGGATCGCGGCCGCTGGTTCATTGTCGAGGAGCGCGCGCAGCGCATACGTGTCGGCGCCGAGTTCGACGCGCGCGACGTCCTTGAGACGCGTGACCTGGCCGCCGGCGCCGGTTTTGATGATGATGCTGCGAAAATCCTCCTCGGTGGTGAGGCGGCCCTTGGTGTTGATCGCTACCTGGAAATCAGTCGCGCTCGGCAGCGGCGGCGCCCCCAGCTGACCTGCGGCGACTTGCAGGTTCTGCTCACGGATTGCCCTCACGACGTCGTCCGCCGTGAGTCCGCGGCTCGCGACCCTCTCCGGATCGAGCCAGATGCGCATCGAGAACTGCCCGGCGCCGAACACCTGCACGTCCCCCACGCCGTCGAGGCGGGCGAGTTCGTCCTTGACGCGAAGCAGCGCATAGTTCGACAGATACAGCGTGTCGTAGCGATTGTCCGGCGAGACCAGGTGCACCACCATGGTGAGATCCGGAGACGCTTTGTTGGTGATGACGCCGAGGCGCTGCACCACATCGGGAAGCTTCGGCAGGGCCTGCGAAACGCGGTTCTGCACCTGGACCTGCGCCTTGTCGATATCTACGCCTAAGGCGAAGGTGATGGTGAGCGTCATCACGCCATCCGCCGTCGCCTGCGAGGACTGGTAGAGCATCCCTTCGACGCCGTTGATGGACTGCTCGAGCGGACTCGCCACGGTCTCGGCGATGACCTTGGGGTTCGCGCCGGGATAGTTCGCCTTCACCACCACGGTCGGCGGCACCACCTCCGGGTACTCGCTGATCGGCAGCTTGGGTAACGCGATGAGGCCGGCCAGGAAGATGAGCGCCGAGAGAACGCCCGCAAATATCGGGCGGCTGATGAAGAATTGCGAAAGTTTCATGGCGAGTCCTGCGCGAGAGACGTGAGTGAAATTTTCAGCGAACGAAATGAAGCGCGACGGCCGCCTGGGCGAGCCGGGCTACCGCTTGTCCCGAGCTCGCGCTCGCGACGGGGCGGCCATTCGGCTCAGGGCTGGTCGCCGGTCCGGGGCTCGTCGCCGATCCGGAATTGGTCGCGGGACTTGCGGCGGGTTGTGCCGCCACCTGGGTGACGCCGGCGGCAACGTCCCTCATGGCGATTCGCGTAGGTGCCACGGTTTGCCCCGGCCGCACGTGTTGCAGACCGTTGACCACGATGAGCTCATTGGGGGCAAGACCGTGCGTCACCACGCGCAGGCCGTTGATTTCCGGACCGAGTTCGACGAGGCGATACTCGATGCGGTTGTCGGCGGTCAGCGTCAGCACGAATTTCTTGGAGAGATCCGTCCCCACTGCGCGGTCTTCTATCAGCACGCTGTCGCGATCTTCCCCGCCGACGAGGCGCACGCGCGCGAACAGGCCCGGCGTGTAGCGGCCGTCGGGATTGGCGAGCGCGGCGCGCGCGCGAATCGTCCCGGTCGTCGCATCGACCTGGTTGTCGATGAAGTTGAGCTTTCCTGAGTGCGGATAGCCGTCTTCGTCCACGAGTCCGATGAACACGTCGGACACATCGTCGCCGGCGCGCGCCGAGCTGTGCCGGGCCTTCGCATAGCGCAGATAGGTCTGTTCATCGGCGTCGAAGTAAACATAGACCGGGTCATCCGACACGAGCGTGGTCAACAGGCTGGCACTCGTCACGAGATTCCCGGCGGTGATGGCGGCGCGGGACACGTGGCCGTCGATAGGCGCGCGCACCTCCGTGAATTCCCGATTGAGCCGCGCTTCCTGCAAGGAGGCCTCGATCGAGCCCATCGCTCCCTGGGCGGAGGATTCTGCCGCCACCTGCCGCTCATACTCCTCGCGTGAGATCGCGTGGGCGCTGATCAATCGTTCGGCGCGGGCGCGGTTGGCCTTGGCGAGTTCGAGGTCCGATGTGCTGCGGCCGCGCTCCGCGAGGAGCCGATCGACTTCCGCCTGGAACGGCCGGGGGTCGATTTGGAACAGAAGCTGGCCTTTCTTGACCCGCGCGCCATCCGCGAAGGCGACGCGGTCGATGTAACCGCTGACCCGCGGTCGAATTTCCACGGTGTTGACGGCCTGCAGACGGCCGGTGAACTCCTGCCATTCGCGCAGGGGCCGGTGGATCACCTCGGCCACCGTCACTTGAGGCAAAGCAGCGCTTGCCGCGGCCTGCGGCTTGGCGCGAGAGTGCCCCGCCCCGGAATAAAGTAGAAAGGCTGTGAGGGCGGCGAGGCCCAGAAGAATGGACACCGACGTTTTGCGAAAGATGAGTTGCTTGAGCGGCACGTTCGACTCCCATCATTGGTTGAATCAACGCCGGACCATTCCGGACGATCGCGAACCTCCCCTAGACCTGCGGTCGAGTCCTGCCTTGGGGCCGGACTTGACTTACAGCTGCAACACGCCGATGCTAGGCACCGTGTGTTACCGGTCAGTCACTCGCGAGAGACATACGTTACTGACCGGTCAGTTACTTGTCAAGCGGAGATCGTGATGAGCAGGCTCAAGAAGACGCAAGCCATTGTAGAGAAAGAACTTATTTCCTCTGCGCCGAAGTCGCGCGTGCGTGATCGCATCATGCAGACCGCCGGCGAGCTTTTTTATTGCCGCGGCATCCGGGCCGTGGGCGTGGATACCATCGCCAGCGAAGCCGGGACCAACAAGATGAGTTTTTACCGCAGCTTTGCTTCCAAGGACGAGCTCGTGGCGGAGTATCTGCGCAACGAGGAGCGCGAAGGCTGGCTCTGGTGGGATGAGACCGTCGCGGCCCATGCAGGCGATCCGCGCCTGCAAGTCGAGTCGCTGTTCGATGTGATGGTGAAGACCACTTGCAAGGACGACTCGCGGGGCTGCGCGCTCGCCAATGCCGCCGTGGAAATCACCGAGCCGGATCATCCGGCGCGCCCGGTCGTCGAGAAGTACAAGGCCGAAATGCGCCGGCGCTTTCGCCAGCTCGCACACGAGATGGGAGCCCGCGAACCGGACGCGCTCGGCGACTCGCTCATGCTCCTGTGGGAAGGCACGTATCTGACCCGCCTCACCTTGGGTCAGGACGGCCCGGCACAGGGCGCAGCAAAAGCGGCGCGCGCCTTGATCGCGGCATATACCGACTGAGCATTGCTCAAGATCGACTGATGGCTAGACCGCCTGACGGGCGGACCCAAGCTTTCGTCGGGTGCGCGAATGCTTGCCGGCAACGGCAACGCTTGAAGAAAAATAACAGCGCGATCAATCAGCTCTCCGCAATTGTGGCCTTGCGAACAGACTGCGTCGCGTCGGGCGAGTACAGAGAGTGATTGAATTCGCCGGTGAGTCCCAATGGCTAACCGCCTCGCTTTAGACCCCCTTGAAGTCCCTGTCGGCGCAGAAGCATCGAGAGAAAACGTCGCGAGATTCCAGACACCATCACCATGGAGGGCCCGATGGCAGGTGGCGAATTCATTCGTACCCTACGTTCTGCTGTGGTTTGCCATGGTGCGTGCGCTCGACTTCTCCTACTGGATCATGCTGCCGATCGCGATACTTGCCGCCGGCTTTCTCGTCCGCATCTTCATTATTTTTCATGATTGCGGCCACGCGTCATTTTTCGAGTCAAAACGAGCCAACAACGTCTGGGGCGCCATCGCGGGCGTGCTCAACCTGACGCCGTATCGCCACTGGCGCTGGCAACATGCACTGCACCACGGGACGTCGGGCGACCTCGATAGGCGCGGTACGGGCGATGTCTGGACGTTGACCGTGCAGGAATACGTCGAGAGTACCCGCTGGAGGCGATTTGCCTATCGCATCGCGCGCAATCCAATGGTGCTTTTTCTCATCGCACCGCTGTACCTGTTCGTCGTCGATCACCGCTTCGCCGCATCGGCCGCTCCGGCGCGCGAGCGTCAATCTGTTTGGCAGACGAATCTCGCGTTGCTCGCAATCGCCGTCGCCTTGAGCGCCGTCATAGGCCTGAAAGCGCTTCTATTGATTCAGCTCACCATATCGGCCGTTGCCGGCGCGCTCGGCGTGTGGTTGTTCTACGTGCAGCACCAATTCCAGGGCGCTTATTGGGCCCGCACCGAGAGCTGGGATTACACGGCCGCCGCGGTGCAAGGCAGCTCGTACTACAAGCTGCCGAAGATATTGCAGTGGTTTACCGGGAACATTGGGTTCCATCACATCCACCACCTGAGCCCGCGTATTCCCAACTACCATCTGCAGCGATGCCATGACGCGGATCCCTTTTTCATGAGCATTGAACCCCTCACGCTGCTGTCGAGCCGCAAGTCGCTGGCCATTCGTCTGTGGGACGAACGGCGCCAGAAATACGTGGGATTTCGCCATCTTAAGAGCCGGGGCTGTTGAGTCGGCTACTTCAGCCGTATGCGCGGTAGCGTACAGATCGTTTTCTGAAGAGCGAGTACGGTTTCATACCTCCGGCATAAACCGAGGACGGGTCATGATCACGGGCGTGCGATCGAAACGCGACTTAACCGCCGAACTTCGGTCGGAATCCCCAGCCAAGTCGGAGCGCATTGGGTCGATTGACCCGAATGCCGGTCAGGCCCGTTGTCGCCCGGCTTTTGCCAAGGGTTTGGCCGTCAGCGCACACGGCTTGTCCGTCAAATCCGACGCCCCCACCGCTGGAAAAATCAACGCCGCCAATGTGCGCGCTTCGGCAAACGTTGCCACCTGGCGAACCTATTTGCCGGAGGACTGTGTGGCCGCGATGATCGACGACGGGTGGGATTGGACAACGTAACAATTGAGGTTTTCGGGGTACGACAGATCCGTTCCGCAAAACAACCGGCGGTCCAGTCCCTTCAGATCGTTTCCGGCTGGAACAGTGGTCTGTCGTACTCCTTCTTGATCAACCCATAGATCTCCCGCGCACCCCGCCATCGCCCCCGGCGGTTTCTGCGCATCCGGCCGGATCGCCACGCATCACCCGTCCACGGCGAGGGCGATGGCTTCGATGGAAACGAGTACGCCCGGCACATCGACGCCGAGTCGCGCAATGGCGCGCGCGGGCTTCGGTCCCGGAAAATACTCGGCGTATGCCTCATTCATTTCCTTGGCGAGATCCGGGCGAGCGAGCAGAACGGTGACTTTCACCACCCGCTCGAGAGAGCTGCCTGCGGCCTCGAGGATCGCCTTGACGTTTTTCAGTGCCTGATGTGTCTGCTCCTGCATGGTTGTCCCAACCACTTCCGAGGACCCGCCGCCCGGACGCACGGCGATCTGTCCCGATACGAAGACGAACCCATTTGCCGAAACCGCGTGCGAAAACGGTGAGTGCGGTGCCGGATATCCCGGAACATTGTTGATATGGCGAACATCATCCATTGCGACATCCCCCGACAAGAATTGCCGCCGCATTGTATCCCTTGCGCAAACCGAGGAGCCGGAGCCTTTGCCTTCCGGCTCCCCGCGGTGAGCACGCTCGTCACCGGAGCATTGCTGTCCTTCGGGCAGTCCCATGCGTAATATTGCTAGCGTCGGTCTCATGCCAGCGATCAAAAAAAGAGAGGGTGGATGGTGAAACATCGTCAATTGGGCCTTGCCGGGGTCGCCGCGCTGATCCTGATCGCAGTAACCGGCCACGCGCAATCCCCCACGAAGCCCAATGTCCGGGCAATTACCGCATTCGTGCGTCTCGACCGCGCCACCTTCGACCGGCAGATCGCCGATGCGCTGACGGTCTTGCGCGCCGCGCAAGACCGATTCGCTCGGCGAGGATACAAGACCGAAACCATTCGCATCGTGACGCAGCCGCTCGGAGAGCTCGTGAGCGGGCAATCCGATGATGACGCCCTGCGTTTTTTGACGGCCATCGATGATCTATCGGCCAAGGAAGGATTTATTCCGAGTGTTGGGCCGGCGATGATGCGCGATTCGGACGACCCGCGCCTCATGCGTCTGCTCGAAAAGGCCCTGTCAACGCTGCCCAATCTTCAGGGCAATAGCATCATTGCCGCTGAAGATGGAATTCATTGGAACGTTATCCGCGAGAGCGCGGCATTGGTCCGTTACTTGACCGACCACGGTCCGCCGAGCCATGGCAATTTCAACTTTACCGCGACGGCGATGGTGAAGCCCTACGGACCGTTCTATCCGGGCGCTTATCACACCGGCGCGGGCACGCAGTTCTCCATTGGTTTCGAAAGTGCCAACGTTGTCCAAGAGGTCTTCGCGCGCACGCATGGGGAATTCGACAAGTCGGTGGCGGAACTCACCAAACAACTGACCATTCACGCCAGGGCAGCCGAATCGGTCGGAACCCAGGTGGCAGCGTCGACAGGATGGACCTTCATGGGTGTCGATCCCACACCCGCCCCGCTCGGCGATGTATCCATTGGCGCGGCAATCGAAGCCTATACGGGCGCGAAATTCGGATCGAGCGGGACCATGACGGCAGCCCTCATCATCACCACTGCGGTCAAAGCAGTTCCCGTCAAGCAGATCGGCTATTCCGGGCTCATGGTTCCGGTCTTGGAAGATAAGATGTTGGCGCGGCGCTGGGCTGAAGGGACCATCACCACGGACACACTGCTCGCATATTCCGCGGTTTGCGGCACCGGTCTCGATACGATTCCCTATCCGGGCGACATCAGTGTCGATCAGCTGGCGCGCATTTTTGGCGATGTCGCCTCGCTTGCATGGAAGTGGAACAAACCCTTGACGGCCCGGCTGCAGCCGCTCGCGGGAAAGAAGGCCGGCGACTCCACCGAGTTCAGCGGTCGCTTCCTGTTCAATACGACGCTGCACGCACTGCCATAGCCGCGCCGGTGTCACCGTCACCGTTGCCGTAGCCGCCAGCCGCCGGCCGCCAGCCGCCAGCCGCCAGCCGCCAGCCGCATGATCCCATGAGCGATGATCAGCTAATTGCCGTACTCGGCTTGATCTTGTTGCGAATAAATTGCAGCGCTTCGGGGCTGATGCTGCCGGTCGGAAGCGTCAGCCCTGCGTTCGGAGTGGTGTTGAGCAACCAGAAATCGGCGTGTTCCGACATTCCTGCAAACGTCGCCCAGGGCACAGTGCTGCTTCCGAGGTCGGTGGATACGGTCAGTGTCTCGTCAGTCACCAGAAAATGACCGGTCGCGGTTTTCATTCGCCGCAAGCGGCCAAGCGACTGTCGCAGACGGGTTCTGTACAGGATGATCGCGAATCCGACGAGGGTTCCCAACAGGGTGCCGACGGCGCCTTCCAACCAGGAAAGTTCATGGCTGGAGTGGCTCAGCACGAGGCATACGATCGTGACCAGAGCGGCAGTGCAGAGCTTCCAATCGAAAAGTCGCCGGATGACGCGTATGCAGACGACGTGCACTGATCGGCGCACGATGTCTTCCGTGTAGGTGACTGTAAATTCGTACATGACCGGAATCATCTTACGGTAGATTTCGCGCACGCCCGCGTTCGTTTCCATGCTTTTGATGGCAAGCGCCCTTGCCCCAGTGGGGAGATCCCGACTTTCGAGCGCACTCGCGACACCAGGGTGTGCAATGCTAAATTAGGGTTCCTCGAACCCGTGTGGACTGGAGTACAGATCAGTGGACGCCGTACGCTGTGTTGATTGCGGGTATCTGTCCAGGCGCGCGCGAATGCAAAATGGCGGATGGCGCATGAATGAGGGTTATCACGAAGCCGACACTGTATTCCGCAAGAATGCCAGCGAGACCTTTGATTTCGTTCCGGGTGAGTCAAACGCCGTGAACAAAGGTGAAATAAGCTGCTATCGCCAAGCGGCAAACTTGCCGAATGAGATAGCTGCCGTTCGCGAAGCGAAACGCATTTCCGCGGTTGATCCCGCCCAGGAGGTGATAAACCGCCTTCGGCAATGCTCGAAATTTTTCGTTTATGAACCCGGAGTTGACCCGCCCGGGCATTTTGTCGAAGAAAAGGCCACCGCGCTCGAGGATGATCGAAAACGATTTGAAAAGTCGCTGGCGGACTTTCAAGTAATGCTGTCCGCCCGCGAGGCTCGCCACAATTGGCGCTTGGGCGTTTACGCCATCATCGTCGCGCTGATCATTGCGTGCGTTCAGATTTGGGCATCGGCGATATCGATGCCGTCCGATGCGATCGGCATCAACTTTGGACGCCGAGTGCTTGCGTACACGCAGACCGTTGCATCCTGGTTCCATCGGACGTTTTGATGTCCATCGGACGTTTTGGTGTCCATCGGACATTTTGGATGTCCGGCGGACATTTTGCAGGGCAGCGCGACGGCTGCCATAAAGATCTCCGCGCTGGGCATCCTGCTCGGTTCGACCATACTCAAAGAAATCAACCGGCTGCATCTGAAACGCGCTGCTTCACGTGAATGCCGCGCCGCCTATTGTAGTTTCTACCTGTTCTTTGCGTCCCCCGCGCTTGCTATAGTGCGCCTCTAGAAAACCAACGTAAGTTAAATAAGCTCAAGCCTGCCGGGCAATTCGTCGCGCATTGCTCTGTTGCGAAGAGAGAAGGACATGATTGAACCAGTTCCGAGAATACAGGACGACGATGCAAGAGCCGTTGCCGCGCTTTCTGAGAAGCTAAATTTGCCGGAGCGCGAGGTCGTCGAGATTTATAAAATCGAGTTCGACCGGCTCGCGGAACAGGCGCGCATCCCGAATTTCCTGAGCGTTCTCGCCATGCGCAATACCAGATCGATCCTGCGCGCAAGCGGTACGAGCGGCATGCGCTGCTGATCGTTCCCCCGCATCTTCGCTCGTTCCCCCGCATCTTCGCTCGCACCGCCGCGTCAACCGCCGGTTTGAGTGCTCCGTCCATTTCCGGGTCTTAGTTCTGCTTTCGGTCCGCGGCTGTCACTATCGCGCCATCGGACGGCGCCCCCGGCACGAGCTTGCATTCCACGATTTCCTTCTCGCCCACACCCGAGGCAACAAGGACCAGATGCGGATGGCCGACGAACACGCCCATGCCAACGCTTCCCTTGACGTAGTAGACCTCGCCGGCCTTGACGTCCACCGTCACGGAGGTCTTGGCCTCGGTCTGTGCGGAGAATTCCACCTCACCGGGTGCAGAGTGATAGACAAAGTAGCTGCCGGAGGAGAGCTTCGCCAGTGGCATGCCATTGGCGTGGACCGTGTAGCTCACCGCGCCGCCAATCATCTTGGACTCGCGGTAAATATAGACGGTGCCTTTGTCGCCGGGCGGCGATTGCTCGGGCTTGAACGCAGGTCCGAGCGTTGCGCAGCCGCTGAGAACCAACCCTGTCAGCGCGAGGGCCGTGAATGCAGATGGTCGAATTATCTTCATGGTCTTGCTCCCGTAGGTGTTTGTTGACTCGAGGAATCATCGTCGGGACTGGCGCCGAGGAGCCGTGCCAGGACCGTGCGGTCTCGGCACAGCTGCACGCTGATGTTGTCGCGCACCAGCAGCAGGCCCCGCCGACGCATATCGGTGAATGAATCACCTTCACCGAAAACAGTACCGGTGCGTTTGAGCCCCGCGGCCGCGCCGTAGGATCGGACCGTGGCATCGGCCCGAATGAATTCCAGGGATCCAACAATTGAGATGTAATCGTGCCCGGTGGGAAAGCCGAAAATGGTCAACGGATTGACCATGGTCGCGACGTCCGGCAACGGCTGAGCGTCGTAATTTACGTCGTAGCGGTACCGCAGCGTGACCGCCTGGGACACATTCGCGTCTTGCACCAGAACGGTCGGCAAGTAGTCGGGATTCCCGTCATAGCGCACAGGCGCGTGGATCTCGCAGTTTCGAGACGTCGTGCCCGACAGCCTTGGCGTTAACGTGACCGAGGTGGCGCACCCGCCGAATCCCAGCGCAAATGACAGCATGAACCCCCTCCCCACGTTCAGATTCGATCTTTTCATGATGCTCAAATCCCGGTTCACCGCTCCCGTCTCTGCGATTCTAGGTTGGGCATTTGCCACCGCCACCCTCGAGCGCATCGTTGCCGTTCACTGCAACCGCAGGAAAGTGAACCCGACCTCGTATTAAAAAATGATACCCGCGGTTTCGTAACGCGATACGCGCGAGCGCTCTGTTGCCGGCGCTCATGCGCAACCCCAGACTGAATACATGGACACACGCGCGAAGACTCGAAGGGAATGTCTCGTGCTCTATGAGATCGGCGCGTCTTCGCGGTGAAGATGGTAACTGCGCTCGTGCGGCGCAACGTGCGGCGCTACGTGAGCGCCCGTGCGCCCTACGTGCGCGCTCGTGGGCGCATTTGCCGAACAAATAACGATATTCACGGAAAAGGTATCATAATAAGATACTGCCGATTACGAGGAGAACGTCGTGAAACTAGCGGTCGCAGGAGAAGGTGCGCGGATCGTCGCGAGCCTCAAGCGCATGATGAAAGCCCGGGCGATCACGTACAAGGATTTGGCCGGCCGGATCAAGTTGAGCGAGGTATCGGTGAAGCGCATATTTTCGCAGTCGACTCTCAGTCTCGCGCGTCTGGAGCAGATATGTCAGGCGCTCGAAGTCAGTATCCAGGAGATCGCGCGGCTTTCCGGAGAACATACCGCGGATGCGATCGAATCGGTCAGCCTGGAACAAGAGTCGGCGCTGGCGGCCGATCCCAATCTGCTTGCTTGCTATTATTTGATCGCCAACGGCCGGACGGGTCAGGAGATCTGCAAGGAACTCGGCGTGGAGGAAATCAAGGTTCGCCGCTGGATGGTGAAATTGCATTCATTCGGATTGGTCGAACTGCGCTCAAAGATGCGCGCGCGGGCCCGCACGAGCTCGGCGATCACCTGGAGACAGGACGGGCCCATGAGACGGCTCTATGAGAAGAAAGTCCGCCAGGAATACCTCCAATCGAACTTCAGCGCCCCGCAAGAGGCGATGCATTTTCGATCCGCCGAGATGTCGGAGGCATCGTGTCGGGTGCTGCTTCGAAAGCTCGAGCGCTTGGCCACGGAGTTTCGCGACCTGGCCGAACTGGATCGCACGCTGCCCTCGCGCGAGAAGCGCAGCATGGGCGTTCTATTGGCGGCCCGGCCCTGGGTTTTCTCGATGTTCGAAAGTGTAAGGCAATCGTCGGCGGAGCGCTGACAGTCGACTCACGTGAGCGTAAACCCGACCTTCGATAGGCGGCCGGCCGCCATGGGGCAAATCAAGCGGCTGCAACCGGATTCTTTGATTCGCTCGGCCGTGTGAGCAGCGCGAACAGCACTGCCGAGCCTAAGCCGACTGCCATTTGCGCCGCGAGGCCGATCGCTCCGCGCGCGCCGAAAATACCGACCGATCCCAGCACCATCCTCAACACCGTGAATAGCGTGAAGAGGGCCAACGCGCCGGCGAACCCGAAGACGATCACGCGACGGCCGGTGAAACGGGCCACCGCGCCTGCGGTCAGGAACGCAATGAGCAAGGCGATGGAGGTAGTGGCGGCGTAAGGCAGGATCATCCCGCCAAGATCGTGCACCGCCCAGGAGACGCGATCGGCGAACGGGATCGCGGCGGGGGCTGTTCCGTCAGCCTTGCCCGCGGCGATGGACCATGCCTCTTGTACGAAATATGAATGGGCGGTCGAACCCAACACCACCATCACGGCGGCGGCAACGACAAATGCAACTATCCGGCGTAGCATCTACAGCCTCCTCTGTAACCGCCATTTGCAATTCCCGAACTAGAGTGAGATGTCCCCATCCTAACGGATGATCGTTCCTTTCAGTCGATTCGCACACGCGCATTATCGTCAATTCTATCTGCCGCGCTGGCCGCCGCGATTTTCACGGCGGCGATGGCCGAGGTGGCACCCAAGTCCGTGCGCCCCCCGCCGCCCCCGCCACAGCCCGCCAAAGTGGTCAAGACCGGATATAAGATCACCGAGATCGCCAAGGGACTCGATCATCCCTGGTCGATGGCGTTTTTGCCGGACGGTTCAATGCTCGTGACCGAGCGCGTGGGTCGGTTGCGCCTGATCAAAGGCGGCTCGTTGCTGTCTCAGCCGATCGCCGGTGTCCCGGCGGTGCATACCGGCAGCCAGGCCGGACTATTCGACATCGTCCTGCATCCGAATTTCGCACAGAACAATATTGTGTATCTAACCTATGCGGCGGGAACCGTTGCGGCCAACGGCACGCGAGTGGCGCGCGCCCGCTTCGACGGCAACACGCTCCGGGATTTCCAAGTGATCTTCACAGCATTGCCCTTGAAGGATACGGACTACCACTACGGCGGGCGAATGGCGTTCCTCCCGGACGGCACGTTCGCGCTGACGATTGGAGAAGGGTTCGAATACCGCGAGAAGGCGCAAGACTTGACTTCCGATCTGGGCAAGATCGTGCGCCTGAACGACGACGGCAGCGTACCGCAGGACAATCCGTTCGTCGGACAAGCGACTATCCGCCCGGAAATCTTTACCTGGGGCCATCGCAACCCGCAGGGCTTGATTTTCGATGCACAGAGCGGGCTGCTTTACGAAACGGAGCACGGTCCGCGCGGCGGCGACGAACTGAACATCATCGTGGCCCGCAAGAACTATGGCTGGCCGGTGATCACTTACGGCATGGATTATTCGGGCGCCTATGTTTCTCCGTATACGCAGCGTCCGGGGCTCGAGCAGCCGGTGATCTATTGGACGCCGTCGATTGCGCCATCGGGCCTGGCCATGTATCGCGGCGACAAGTTTCCCGCGTGGCAGGGCGATCTGTTCGTGGGGGCCTTGGCGTTCAGGCATTTGCGCCGCGTCCATCTCGACGGGCGCGGGAATGTGGTGGACCAAGAGGAATTGCTGAACGATCTGCACTGGCGCATCCGTGACGTGCGGGCGGCGCCGGACGGCTATCTATATATCTGTACCGACGAGGCGGATGGTCGCGTGTTGCGGCTCGAGCCGAACTGACTTCCTTTCATGCCTGTGCAGCCAGCGGGTCTCACGCCAGCGTGTACCCAGCCTTCGACAGTGGCAGTTGTCGTATGCGGTGTCCGGTGGCTGCGAATAGCGCGTTGACCACGGCCGGCGCAACGGGGCCGACGGCTTCTTCGCCCACGCCGCCCGGTTTTTCGCCGCTTTCCAGAATGCTGACGTCAATCCTGGGCGTGTCGGCCAGGCGGATCAGGCGGTAGTCGTGGAAGTTCGACTGTTCGACCGCGCCATCCTTGATGGTGATTTCACCATAAAAAGCTGCCGACAGTCCGTAGACGATGCCGCCTTCCATTTGCGCGCGAATATTGCGCGGGTTGACGGCCACGCCGCAATCGACCACGGTGGTGATACGGTGCAGCTTGACCTTGTGCTCATCCACCACCGAGAGTTCCACCACATGGACCACAACGCTGCCATTGGCGTGTACCAGGGCTAACCCGCGAAAGTGCCCCGCGGGCGCGGCGTCATTCCAGCCGGAACGCGTTATCGCCTCATCCAACCCTCGCCTTTCTCGGCCGTCGGGCGCAAGCAGTCTGCGGCGAAACTGTAGTGGATCGCTCTTCGCCGCATGGGCGAGTTCGTCGACGAAACACTCGTAGGCGAAACAGTTCTGCGATTGCGCCACTGAGCGCCAATACGCGACCGGCACGCCGATATCGATGGTGTTCACCACCGACAGCAGGCTCGGAATCTGGTAGTGACGGGGGATCTCGCCGACAGCCGTCGGATCGGCCGGCTTGGCGCTTGCTTTGAATGCGCCGCCGGCGGAATAAAGCAGCAATGATTCGCAGGCGCTGTCAAAACGTAGGGCCACGGGCAGACCATCAGCGCCGATGCCCGCCGTAAGCTTCACCGCCGCTGCGGGACGGTAGAAGTCATGGCGCATGTCCTCTTCACGGCTCCAGATCAACTTGACCGTGGCGCCGGTTCGCTTGGCGATGCGTACGGCTTGCAGCGGGAAGTCCAACTCGGCACGGCGGCCGAAACCGCCCCCGGCCAGCGTGGTATGGATGGTCACGGCGCCGGCCGGCAGGCCCAGTTCTTTCGCCACGACGTCCCGCGTCAGCTCTTGGGTCTGCGTCGGGATCCACAGCTCGGCGGCATCGCTGCCGACCCTGGCCGTTGCATTCATGGGTTCCATGGTGGCGTGGCTGAGGAATGGCACCGTGTACACCTGCTCCATGCTTTTCTGGGCAGACCGCATGGCCTGCGCAAAAGCAGCCCACTCTTTCTCCGCCGTCGAATCGCGGCGCGCGAATACGGCCCCGCCTTCCTTTACGCCCGCCGCCAACGCAACCGCATAGTCGGCCGAACTGTGCTTGCTGGCTTGGGCGTTGTCCCAGGTCGGCTTGAGCGCGGCCAGCCCCTTCTTGGCCGACCAATAACTGTCGGCTACCACCGCCACCGCGTCGTCCAACTCGACCACGTGGCGAACGCCGCGCACGCGCATGGCGGGTGCCGGGTCAACATGTGCCAGGCGGCCGCCGAAGCTGGGCGACTGCAACAGCGTGGCCGTCAACAGGCCAGGCCGCTTGACGTCGATTCCGTAGACGGCGCTGCCGTCCACCTTGTCGGGAATATCGAATCGCGCCGCATCGCGACCGATGTGCCGCCAGCGCTCGCGCGGCATCAGCGCGACTTCCTTGGGCAGCGGCAACTGGGCGGCGGCTTGCGCCAGTGCCGCGTAGGGCAAGCGGCGACCGCTCGACACATGCACCACTGTGCCCACGTCCGTATCGCAGCTTACCGCGGGAACCTTCCACTGCCTGGCAGCGGCGCTGATCAACACCGCGCGCGCTTGTGCGGCGGCGCGCCGCAAGGGCGCGAATTGGCCCGCGACTCCCCCACTGCCATACGTTGCATATTCTCCGAACTGCGCGTTGATGAACGCAGGTGTCACCGGGGCCATTTCCATCCTGACCCTGAGCCAATCCAGGTCGAGTTCGTTCGCCAGGATCTGCGCCAGCGCCGTGCCCGTTCCCTGGCCGATTTCGCTGGTATTGGACAGGAGCGTCACCGCGCCATCCGGCGCAACTCGTATCCACCCATTGATATCGGCTGGTGCCACCGGGGCGTGTGCGCCGGGCGCCGCGGCGAAGGCATCGCCGAAGGCGACGACCAACCCGCTTGCCGCCGAACGTGCGATGAACGCGCGCCTGCCCGGATTGTGCGCGTGCCAGTTCAAGTCCGCTCCTCGGTCGTCATGCCGGCTGCACGCTTTATGGCGCGGCGCACGCGATTGTAGGTACCGCAGCGGCATAGATTGGTCATGGCGTTGTCGATGTCGGCGTCACTGGGTCGCGGTTTGCTGCTCAGCAAAGCCGCTGCCGCCATCAACATGCCGGACTGGCAGTAACCACACTGTGGAACTTGCTCGGCTATCCAAGCCTGTTGCAAGGGATGTGAGCGATCAGGCGAGAGTGATTCAATGGTAGCGATGTGGCCGTTCCCCACTGCACTCACGGGCAGTACGCAGCTTCGCGTCGCCTGCCCATCGAGATGCACCGTGCACGCGCCGCATACCGCCATGCCGCAGCCGAACTTGGTGCCGGTCAGGCCCAGCGCATCGCGTATTACCCACAATAGCGGGGTGTCGCCATCGACATCGACGTGACGTTGAGCGCCATTGACATTCAGGGTGTATTGCAATTTCGCCTCACGGTAGGTGGCGAGGATTGTCCCGACCACGGGTGGAGGGAGGTCTGCTCTTCTCTAATTCGGGGCTGGAGCATGGCCCTTGCAGCATTATATATCGTCCATCCGCTGCGGTCGGGTCAAGGGATGAAGCCGGCGTTTTCATCAAGAAAGACGCTGCATTGAGGTATGGAGCGGGTGACAGGCCCAACCGCGGGCGCAGCGGCGGCCCCCAAAGCCACCCCGCCCATGCTCCAGACTGCCCTACCCATGCTCCCGACTACCCCACCCATGCTCCCGACTACCCCACCCATGCTCCAGGGAATAAATCCGGCGGCTTCGAAGTCTTCCAGTACGCGAGACGACTCCGACGTACGTCGCGCTCAGCCGGCTTTCACGAAAATGCAATGGAAGGAGACCCCTATGCTTCGATTCTGGACCTCGTTCGCACTCATGTGCGCCACGCCGCTGGTTTACAGCGCATCTTCGTACGCCGACTCTGCAGTGGGACCGGTCGATGAGGTAGTGCAGTGGAACAAAACGCTTCTAACAATTGTCCGCACGCCGGGAGTGCAACCCGCAACGGTGCATTCAACGCGTAGCTTCGCCATCATGCACGCTGCGGTTTATGACGCAGTGAACGCGATCGATGCGACCCACAAGCCCTACCTCGTGAGCGTCAAAAATGTATCGCCGCACGCCTCGCAAGAGGCGGCGGCTGCGGCCGCGGCTCATGAGACACTCGTCGAGCTGTATCCGGCCTTTGCAACCACGCTCGATCAGCAATACGCGCAAGCGCTGGCACAAATCCCGGATGGTGCGGACAAAACCACCGGAATCGACGTCGGACGGGCTGTTGCGATGGCCACCCTGACTCTGCGCAGCGACGACGGGTCAGCCGCATCACTGATCCCTTACGTATTTGGTAACGCCCCCGGAGATTATCAGTCCACGCCGCCCAATTTCCCCGCGCAACCGCAGTTCACGCATTGGTCTCGAGTCACGCCTTTTGCCCTCGAGCGCGCGAACCAATTCCGCCTTGGGCCGCCCCCGGCGCTGACCAGCGCCGAGTTCACCGCCGCCTTCAATGAAGTCAAGTCGCTGGGCATCGCCAACAGCGCTACGGCAACGGCAGACCAAGCACTCATCGGCCGGTTCTGGAACGGAGCGATTCAGAACTACTGGAACGAGATCGCTCAGACGGCGGTTCAGGCGCATCAGCTGACGACCGCCCAGAGCGCCCGTGTGTTCGCGCTGCTCAACCTCACCCTTGCAGATGAAGTGATCGCATTTTACGACTCCAAGTACACGTATAACTTGTGGCGGCCGGTGACAGCGATTCGAGCCGCGGCGACAGACGGCAATCCCGACACGGCGGCCGATCCGAATTGGCTTCCGCAAGCTGGTAAAACCGCCGCCGATCCGTCGTACCCCGGCGCACACGCCTCGATTAGCGCAGGCGCCGCAGGCGTGCTGAGCGCCGTGTTCGGCCGCAAGCCCTTTCATGTGAACGTCACCTCTGAAGTGCTCCCCGGGGTCGTGCGCTCTTTCGACAGCTTCGCGGACATTGAGAACGAGGCAAGCTTGAGCCGGATCTACGCCGGCCAACATTTCCGCTCGGATGAGAACGCCGGTGAGCACCTCGGCAGCGCAGTGGCCGATTTTGTAGTAGAGAACTTCCTGAAGCGGGTCCACGGACGCGATGATGGAGACGAAGGAAGCGACAACTGATTGATTGCCTCTCACCGCCGCCGGCGGAACGGCTATCTCACCGCCGGCGGCGGAACGGCGATGCGAATTAGTTGCCGCCGGGTCCGGTGGTGAGAGGGAGCCGGACTCATTCGCCCGGCTTACCGGCCGACGAGGCGATTTCGTCAATCTTTCCGGTCAGAAAGCCCTTCCCGAGCGGGCTGCCTGCTTACCGTCGACAATCTTGTAGCCGAACTTGGCGTTACCGCGGTCGCGCCAGCGGGCGGTCGCTCTCGCGATAGCAGCGCGGCGAGCGGCGGCTGGACCGATTGTGCGCCTCGACTGGGCGTGGGACGATTCCGCCAACGCAAATAGGGGGCTGCAGGATGAAGAACGGACGTGTGGCGCTGGTGACGGGCGGTGGCCGGGGCATCGGGCGCGAGGCGGCGCTGCTGCTGTCGACCGCAGGAACGCGCGTCATGGTCGTCGCGCGCAGCGCGACGGAACTGGCGGGCGTTGGCCTCGAATACGTCGCAGCAGACCTCGGTACAGCCGAGGGCTGCGCTCTGGCCGTTGCCGAGACTGAGCGACGGCTGGGCCCGATTGACGTACTGGTTGTGAACCACGGCATTGGCTCGGCCCACGAGCGGCTCGTGTGGGAGCAGGATCCCGCGGTTTGGCGCGAGACCATGCGCATCAACTTGGACGGACCGTTCGAGCTCGCGCGGCTCACGGTGGGCGGCATGTGCAAACGCGGCTTCGGCCGGCTCGTATTCACCAGTTCGACCGCCGGCGAAAAAGCGGAACGCTCCGGCAGTGCGTACACCGCTTCCAAGCATGGGGTTATCGGCCTCGCGCGCGCGGTTGCTCAGGACGCGGGCCCGTTCGGAGTCACCTCCAACGCAGTGCTGCCTGGCTGGGTGCGAACGGCAATGGCCGAGCGCTCGGCGAAGACCGAGGCCGAACGGCGCGGCATCAGCGTCGAGCAGGTTTGGCGCGAGCGCGCCGCAATCTACCCACAGAATCGCGTGCTGGAGCCGCGCGAGGTCGCGCAGGTGATCGCGTTCCTGTGCAGCGACGCTGCCGGGGGCGTGAACGGCGAGGCGATCACCGTGGCACTCGGCGGCATGTGGTAGGGGTTCGCAGAGTTTTAGCGGATGACAATCAGTGAGTTGCGTGCGATGGACCCCGCGACTCCGCTCGTTCGCCTGGCGGATCGGGAGCCGGTCGTTCCCTTGTGACCCAATCGGCCGTCCGGCCACATCTTTTCAGCAAATGCGCCGGTTGTGACCGGGCGTTGCGAATTTGAACGTCGCAGGGGGTAGTGTCGCTATCCCACACGTCAGCAAGGCCCTTGTGCATGGAAAGCGATTTTTGCCGCCTGACGCATCCGTGGCTGATTGGTCTACTGACCCTGTGCATATTCGGCGCGGCCGCATATTCGGCAGTATTGCCCGCGAAGTCCGAGGGACTCCAGGCCCTGGTCGAAAAGTACCGACGGCCGACGACAGTGCCGATCCCGGCCAACAACCCCACCACCCCGGAGAAGGTGGCGCTCGGTCAGGCGCTGTTCTTCGATCCGCGATTGTCCGGATCGGGAGCAATCGCCTGCGCGACTTGTCACAACCCCGGTCTTGCATGGGGCGATGGGCTCGCCAAAGGCCTCGGTCACATGGGTACGCGTCTAGATCGGCACACGCCGACGATTCTCAACGTTGCGTTCGGCGAGCCGTATTTCTGGGACGGGCGGGCCGACACGCTGGAAGAACAGGCGAAGGGACCCATGGAATCAGGCAAGGAGATGAACCTGCAGGCGTCGGACGCCGTGCGGCGCGTTCGCGATATTCCCGGCTACGCTGCCGCCTTTGAGCGCGTCTTTCCGGCGCAGCCGATCTCGATCGACACGATCGCCGCGGCGATCGCGACCTTTGAGCGCACCGTCATCTCGCGCGATGCGCCCTTTGACCGCTGGGTCAATGGTGAGACCCGTGCGATCTCGCCTGCCGCCGTGCACGGCTTTGTCCTGTTCAACGGCAAGGCCAACTGCGCGGTATGCCACCAGGGCTGGCGAATGACCGACGACGGTTTTCACGATACCGGTCTTGCCGATCCGGATCGTGGCCGCGCATTGATTGCGCCGGGCATCGAGCAGTTGGAACAGGCGTTCAAGACGCCGACCCTGCGCAACATTGATCAACGCGCGCCCTACATGCATGACGGCTCGCTCGCCTCTCTGAGTGCCGTTATTGATCACTACGATACAGGGTTCGTGAGGCGCGCCAGCCTGGACAGCAACATGCGGCAGCTCGGTCTGACGGCCGAAGAGAAGCTCGATCTCCTTGCGTTTCTCTACACGCTGACAAGCGTGGATGCGCCGATCACCGTGACCGTTCTTCCGCAATAGCGAATTTCCACGCACTGATTGTCATGAGCATACGCGCCTTTCTCTCCTGCCTTGCCGCGACCCTGCTGGTCACAACCGCTCTGGCGGCTGATCCCGTCACCGTAGGACAGCAGGGTCTACGGTTCAGCGCGGCCGAGCTGACAGTGGCCAAAGACCAGATTGTGATATTCACGAACAACGACACGACAACGCACAACATCAAAGTTGTCGGGGAAGGTCTCAGCGTGAACGGCGGGCTCCAGAGCCCGGGGGCCGAGTTCCGCGTGCCATTTGTGAAGGCGGGCACTTATACCGTCAGCTGCGGCATCCATCCAAAGATGAAAATGACGGTCACGGTCAAATGATAGCCATCCCGGGTCGCCCGGCGGCTGTGAAATACCCCGCGCCTTTGCAGTTTGTCCACTGGGCCATCGCGCTTCTCGTGGCCAGCCAGTTCACTCTGGCGCTAGTTCTGCAGCGGCTGCTGTCGCTGGAGTACGGGCAGCTAGTTCTTGCCCTGCACCGACAGTTCGGCATTGCCATTCTGCTTTGCGTGCTTGCCCGCCTGGGACTTGCCTTGCGCTATCGTGCACCGCCGCCTTCATCGGCCTTGCCTGGTTGGCAAGCGCTCGCCGTGTCGGGCGTGCATCGTGTGCTGTATTTCCTGTTGCTGGTTCAGCCCGCGCTCGGCATGTGCATAGCATGGGCGCGCGGCGACACGGTGACTGTATTCGGAGTCATCACGTTGCCTGCTCCGTTCGATATCTCGGACCTGGCGCGCGATCGCATAGCGCTGGCCCACAGCCTCGTTGCGGTCATGCTGCTGACATTGATTTTCCTCCACGTCGGCGCGGTCGTTTTCAATCGACGGGCCAGGCGGCTATCGGTCATGGACCGGATACTCCCCTCGGCGCCCGCGCACTTCCTTGTCAATCGGATACCAATCGCAATCCAACTTCTGCTGGGGTTTGGCCTGGTGATCGGCGTCGCGCTCGGCACCCGCATCCATTCCGTCTCGGCCTATCGCGACTTCAGCCGCCTGACCACGGCGTACCAGGACAACGAGCTGGCGGCCGCCGCCGACACGCAGACAGCGCAGCTTGCATGGAAGGAGATCCTCGGCCTCACGGCGGCGCCGCGCTCAATCGATGGCGACGCACGATTTCGCATACTCGCTGATAGAGCACGCTCCAACCTCCGTGGTGCCGCCACGCATGCCAGTGTCGGAGACGTCCGAAACGGGCTTGTGAAGCTGATTGACCGCGTTTCTGCTGCCGCCGCCAATCCAAGGTCCGTGACGGCGTCCGTTGCTCGTGAAGTCGACGGGCAGCTGCAGGTCGTAGTCGACGCTCAAAGCGCGGCGGCATTTCAGTTCCGCACCGACAATTCGGAACGAATCTCGCGCGGACATGATCTGCTCCTCCTGACGACTACTCCGATGGCGCTGCTCGGCGTGGTGCTTGCGCTGATACTGGCGCGCAGCATTTCGGGGGCCGTCGATCGCATGCGAGCGCTCGTTCGCGGCATAGAGGCCGGCGACGGTGATGCCGCGATTCAGGTGATCGGGCGAGGCGGCTTCGCCGCCCTGATGCGCGACATGGTCTCGATGCGCGCGACGGTAGAGCACAGGAGCGCGGCAGCCGCGGAGCGCTCCCATGAGTTGTTCCGCCGGCTGCAGAAGATCACGTCCCAGGTCCCGGGCATCGTCTACCAGTACCGGTTGCGGCCGGATGGCACATCGCATTTTCCCTACGCCAGCGAGGGCATCCGCCAGATTTACGGGCTGACGCCGCAATCCGTGTCCGAGGATGCGAGCGGCATTTTCGCCGTTTTCCACCCCGAAGACCGCCAGAGGGTAATAGACGGATTCGCTGCTTCGGCCGCTCAAGCGACGCCATGGCAGGACGAGTACCGTGTTTGCCGACCCGACGGCCGCGAGATCTGGGTGAGTGGCAACGCGCAGCCGGAGCGCGAGGCCGACGGCGGCGTGCTATGGCACGGTTTCATCGCCGATGTGACCGAGCGGCGACGCGCGGCGGAAGAAATTGCTTCTGCCCGGATCCGGCTACAGGGGGTGCTGGACGCGGCTACCGAGACATCGATCATCGCCACCGACTTGAAAGGCGTGATCACCATGTTCAGCGCAGGTGCGGCGCGGATGCTCGGATACACATCGGACGAGATGGCGGGACAGCACAACCTCCTGCTCATCCATCTCCAGGACGAATTGGCGGACCGTTCCCGTGAACTCGCCGCCCAATTCAACTCTCCGATCGAAGGCTTCGACATCGTTGTCCATGCCGTGCGCAACGGCAGGCGCGACATGCGAGACTGGACCTACGTGCGCAAGAATGGCACAACGTTGCCGGTAACAGTCGACGTCACTGCCGTCTGCGACGCGAGCGGGTGCGTCACCGGGTTTCTGGCGGTCGCCACGGATATCACCAAGCAACGGCAAATCCATGAGGCGCTGCAGGCCGCAAAGGAAGCGGCCGAGTCCGCAAGCCGCGCCAAGAGCGACTTCCTTGCGAACATGAGCCACGAGATCAGAACGCCGCTCAACGGTGTCATCGGAATGACGGGGCTTCTGCTCGATACTCCCTTGCGCGACGATCAGCGCGAGTTCGCCGAGATTGCGCGCTCGAGCGGCGAGTCGCTGCTCGCCGTGTTGAATGACGTGCTGGACTTCTCGAAGATCGAAGCAGGTCAAATGGCCCTGGAGCAAATTGACTTCGACTTTCTGACGGTCGTGGAACAATCGGTGGACGCCATTGCGCTTCTCGCCGGGGAGAAGGGGCTCGAACTCGTCATCGATGTGGATCCGACGCTGCCACGCGGCATGCGCGGGGATCCAACCCGTCTGCGGCAGATAGTCCTCAACCTGCTCAGCAACGCTGTCAAATTCACCGAGAAGGGCGACGTCCGTCTCTGCGCGCGCCGACAGCAGGCCGCCGACGGTCAGGTGCGAATGCGCGTGGAGGTCTTCGACTCCGGTGTTGGGGTTACCGACGAACAGCGCTCGCGGCTGTTCATGCCTTTCGTACAGGCCGATACATCGATGACGCGGCGCTTTGGCGGGACCGGCCTGGGCTTGTCAATCTGCCGCCGGCTCGTCGAACTGATGAACGGATCAATCGGTGTCGAGAGTACGCCGGGATCTGGATCCTGCTTCTGGTTCGAGATCTCGCTCCCTGCTGTCCGGTTGCGTGAGTTGCCAATCGAAGCGGTCGATCTGGAGGGTTGCGAGGTTCTGGTCATCGACGATCACCCGGTCAACCGGCGAATCATTGACGGCCAGCTAGCCTCCATCGGCTGTCGAGTTACGAGCGCCGCGACGGCTGCGGCGGGCGAGGCCGCATGGAAGCAGCTCGTGGCCGCGAACCGCGCACCCGATGTCGTGCTCTTGGATCACGACCTGCCGGACCACGCCGGGCCGTGGCTGGCGGAGCGGCTCCGACGCGATCCGGCCGGCGCACATGTGCCCATTGTCCTGATGACTTCGCTTGGAAACCGGGTTCGGGACCCGACGCACGAGCGGCTCATTGACCGTACCATGACAAAACCGGTGAAATACACCGCGCTGCTGCAATGCCTTCAAGAAGTAGTGGGCCGGGCAAGGGCCGCGACCGTGACCGCGCTGGCTGCGCGCGGCGACGAACTTCGGGGTCTGCGTGTGCTGCTCGTCGAAGATAATCCCGTCAACCAGAAATTGATGTGCCGGATTCTGGAAAAACTCGGCGCGGATGTCACCGTTGCCGAAAACGGAGAAGTGGCGATTGCAAAACTGACGGCGACACCGTTTGAGGTCGTACTCATGGATTGCCAGATGCCCGTGCTCGATGGGTACGAGGCGACACGACGCATCCGGGCAGGTGCTGCGGGCCCGGCGGCCAGGTCGATTCCGATCATCGCTCTCACGGCGCACGCGCTCAGCGGCGACCGCGAGCGGTGCGTCGCGGCGGGCATGAACGACTACTTGACGAAACCCATCGATCCCAGCAAGTTGCGAGTCCTGCTGAGAGACACCCGCGGCGCCGGGTCAATCTGCGTTGAACCAAGCGAGTTTCACCGGCACCATCGATAAACATGTCGTTTTCGTTCGCCCGCGTTCCGTCTGCCGACGCCCAATAAGTGCGTTTTTTTCCCTACGTGCAGGCAGGCGTGTGGCCGCCGCTCTCGGTGCGGATGACGCGCGACAATAAGTTCCGCGAGATTTAAAGCGGTTGCGGCAAGAAAAATTGGCCGCGAAAATGCAACGACATGGGCGGCGCACATTTTGGCCGAACAATCGAGTATCGGAGGGTCCTCCGGCGCAAGGATTGCCGCGTATGGCGTTCGAAACTTGAGGCCGCGATCGGACCGGTGATTCAGGCCGTTGTTGCGATATCACGACGTATGAGTTGCTCCTTGTGAGCTGAATTCCTTCGTTTACCCGGTATTGGCCGTTGACCGGGACCCAAGGGGCGCGTATGGTCTCGCCGCTTCAGGCCGCGTATGGGTCTCGCCGCTTGAGGCACTTTAAGTACGCGCTGATTTGACGGTGATCGACAAAACACCGTTCCTCCCGCAATGCTCGTCAGTCTCGATCAGACATGCCGGATTCGGCTTCAGCGCACCCGATGCTCCCCACCACGATTACACCAGTCAAGGGACTAAAGAGAATACCCAATGATTTCATCACAAGCAGCGCAAAACAAAGCGATCGTTCTTACCGCGTTCGATACATTGTTCAACAAGCGAGATTACGTAGCGGCGGAGTGCTATTGGTCAACCGACTATATCCAGCATAGTGCGCACATTGAACCCGGTCGCGACGGGCTCTTTAATATGATTAAAAGCAGTCCTACGTCGCTGAAATATGAATCCGGAATCGTGATGGCGGAAGACGATCTCGTCATCGTACACGGACGATTTTCTGGGTTCAGCGGAGCGGCGTGCTGGGTCTCATCAAACATTGTCCGGATCCGGGACAGAATCCTTGTCGAGCACTGGGACGTGCTTCAAGAGGAAGAAACGCGCGAACGATCGGCAGGTCAGAGTCCCATGTACGATCGATCGCATCTTGCGTAAGTAATGCTTGCGACGCGCATGGACCCGCTGCAACTTGCCGACGCTGGGGGGCTAGCGACCCACCATGACGACTCGCCTGCGACGCTCGCCCGCGACGCACTTATGCGCGTGGCCCCTCACGCTTTGGCGTTTACACGGGGCGTTAGCGCTACGCGAGCACGCGCGAAGCCGCGTTAAAGAGCCAACCCGCCGGAGACTTCGATTCTCTGGGCGTTCACCCAGCGATTCTCGTCAGAGAGGAGAGCGGCCATCATCGGCCCGATGTCCTCCGGCACTCCGGGACGCCCCAACGCCGTCATTGCCGAGACCATTTTATTGACTTCGGGATTGTCCCGGACCATTCCGCCGCTAAAGTCCGTCTGGATGGGGCCCGGCGCCACCACATTGGCTGTGATCCGGCGCGGCGCGAGCTCTTTGGCGAGATAGCGAGTCAGAATCTCGACTGCGCCCTTGGCGGCCGCATAGGCAGAGCTGCCGGGCACGGCAACGCGCGTAAGTCCCGAAGAGAGATTCGCGATGCGACCGCCATCATTCATCAACGGCAGCAGTTTTTGCGTCAGGAAGTAGACGCCTTTGAAGTGAACGTTGACGACGGCATCGAAGTCCATTTCGGTCATTTTCTCGAAGTTGATGTGCTGAGAATTGCCGGCGTTGTTCACGAGGTAGTCGAACCGTTCGCGTCCCCAGCTTTGCAGCGTCTTGCGCACCGCCGCCACGAAGTCGTCGAACGCGCTCACATTGCCCGCGTCGAGCTGTAGAGCGACGGCCTTGGCTCCTGCCTCATGGACGAGCGAGGCAACCTTCTCAGCCTCGGCGCGATTGGACTGGTAGGTGAAGATCGAATGGACGCCGCGCCGGGCCAGACTAAGCACGGTGCTGCGACCGAGGCCGCGACTTCCGCCTGTGACGATCGCAACGGGGGATGAGCTGTTCATGTGAATCTCCTTGGGTGTGCGGGTACGTGGGCAGCAGTCTATTGGGTGGTTCTATGCAGATAAATCTCATCGCTTCAGAACAACTGTTCATATAAAATGAACAATACGTCACCGATACCCCTGCCCGATGAACACTCTCGAGGCCATGCAGATTTTCGTACGTGTCGCAGAACACGCGAGCTTTACCCGCGCCGCCGAGAGCTTGGGCTTACTAAAAGCGACGGTCTCCGTCGCCGTGCGGGAGCTTGAGAACTCGCTCGGCACGCGGCTGCTTCACCGCACCACACGCAAAGTGCAGATGACGCTCGATGGCCAGGTGTACTACGAGCGATGCAAGGAGTTGCTTTCCGAGGTGGACAATCTTCAGACGATGTTCCAGCAGAGCGGTGAGTCTCTGCGGGGCCGTCTCCGAGTGGACATGCCCAGCGGCATTGCGCGCCTGTACGTGATTCCTCAACTGCCCCAATTCCTGCAAGCGCATCCCCAGATGGAATTCGAGGTGAGCTCGACGGATCGTCTCGTCGATCCAATCCAGGAGGGCTTTGATTGCGTGATGCGTGCCGGGGCGCCTCGGGACCCGCAGCTGATCGCCCGCCCCCTGGGCCGTCTGATCCTCATCAACTGCGCAAGCGCGGAATACCTGCGCCGACGCGGAACCCCGCAAAGCCTTTCGGATCTCGCAGAGCATGACTTGATCCACTACGTGAGCACACTCGGCGGAAAGAGCGAGGGCTTCGAGTACCCTGACTCCGGCGAGTACCGGACGCTCCCGATGTCGGGGCCCGTGGTCGTCAACAATTCGGACGCTTATAACGCCGCGTGCCTCGCCGGGCTGGGGCTGATTCAGGCACCCGAAATCGGCGTACGCGAACACCTTGCTCGTGGAGCGTTGGTCGAAGTGCTGCCGCGTTATCGCCCCGAGCCGATGTCACTCTCGCTGCTATATGCGCATCGGCGAAATCTCCCCAAGCGCGTGCGCGTGTTCATGGATTGGGTCGCTGAAATTCTCCGGCCGCTACTCGCCAACTGAGGCGGCGGGGCCGCCGGGAATCTACGACGCAACTCGGGAGGGGAGAGCAAGCCCTCCCCTGCAAGCCCGATGGCTACCTTCTAGGCTGATACCGCATCGCCACCGCCCCTGAGGCGAACTCCAAAAGCGGCCGTCGCGGGTGCATCCCGTCGGCTTATTTCATCACCCGCTCAAGAAACGCCAGTATCTCGTTCCATGACCGCCGGTCGGCATCGGCGTTGTACTCATCTCCTGGCATATCGAATTGCTGACCGCCGTACTCCCGCGCCGCGGGATTAGTGAAGGCGTGCTTCGCGCCCGGATAAGTGACGATCTTGTACCGCGCTCCGGCGGATTTGAGTTCACGATCAAGCTCGTCGACCTGATCCTTTGTCACGTAGGGATCGGCGCCACCGGCGAGCACGAGCACGTCTGCCTTTACCGCGCCGGCCTTCGCGGGCACAGTGGTGTCGAGCACGCCATGGACACTCACCGCGCCGCGCAAATTCTCCCCCGCGCGCGCCATCTCCAGCACAACCCCTCCACCGAAGCAGTAGCCGATCGCACCGATGCGTGCTGGATCGACATTCGGCTGTGCGCGAAGAAGGTCGCGTGCGGCATCAAAGCGCGCCTGCATGAGGGGCAGGTTGGACCGTATCTCGGTCGAGAGCATGAGGGCCTCTCTAGGACGGTGTGCCTGCTTGGCCTCCCCATACATATCGAGGGCAAGCGCAACGTAACCGGTTTCCGCAAGCCGTCGAGCGCTGTGACGTGCGTGCTCATTGAGACCCGACCACTCGTGTACTACCAGAAGGCCAGGGCGCCTGCCCGGTAGTGCGTCGTCGTAGGCGAGGGAACCTCTTAGCACGACGCCGCCCGACGCGTAGTTGATATCGCGCTCTTTGACGACACTGTTTGCCGCAGCGGGCAACAACAGACAAATCAGCATCGCTGCACCGCGTCGCATGGAAAACACCTCCGCCAATATTATGGCGCGACAATATCCCCTGTGGCGACAAGCGTCGGATGTTGCCGTTCGCGGCCGGCAACGGATCCAGAGCGCCTGTCGAAGCATGCGGGCCGCGCTTCCTTTACGTCGCACCGCTTATCTTTTGCGCGAGGTCACTCCATTGCTGCTTGTACGGTGCAGACGGCAAGTCCCAGTTCGCGTGCAGCCTGATGACGCGGATCATTTCCTCCCGGTTGCCTTTCAAGGCACCGAGAAGCTGCTCAGGCGACTCAATGCTTAAGCCCGAGAGTACCGTTCGGGTGCCGCCGCCGGTTTTGCTGGTGATTGACGTCGGGGGCTGCTCGAACTCGTGGTCGACCGGCGAATGCATCCATCGCGGCGCGCCCAACGGTCGCGGAGGAATCTTGCCAACGTTGCCGTAATTGGCGGTCCAGGCGACCAGGACCCCTGCACCAGCGATGTTGTACACATCGTGGGCGCCACGACCGGTCACTTTGGCGTCGAAATCCTCAATCAGGCGGCCTCCAGCAGCGGCATGGACGTGAACCGTGGGGTCATCAGGAATGTCGATGCGTTGGTGGGCGAAGGCATTCACGGTGGTTGTGACGTTGGCGATAGTGACTTGCACTGGCAACCCGAGTCCATTGTATACCGTGACACTGGTATGGCCAGCGCCTCCGGCGGTGTAGATGGCAATACCAATAATGGCGGCGGCCACGCCTATGCGCATGAACAGCGGCAGGGGTGCACCGTCGCCGAACAGGCGCGTTTTCCAGTCCGGTTTTACGTTCGAGATTTCATCGCCCGGCATCAGGCGGGGATAGTCTGCTGGTACGACTGACGGGGTCGGCGCTAGCCCGAGGGCGCCATTGGACGCCGGCGCGGGCGCAGCAGCGGAGTCACACAATTGTGCAGACGTGACCATCAGCCGCTCGGTGTCGAGCAATTGCTCAAAGGCGATGAATCTTAAACTTCCGATATTGCTGATGGCGGAGTTAAACCAGCCGTCGGCGACTTTCACCCAGTTGGGAAGATTCTCCTTGGAGGGTTCCGAGAGTTTGAGGTCCTGCAGCTGCGCGGACCAGCTCGGTGTGGAGAGTCTAGCGAGCAGCGTCGCGTCGAGACTGAGCGCGCCCGACTCGGCGTGAATGCGAGCCAGCGCGCGGTACGGGATTTTGGCTGCGGCGAGTATGACGTCGAGGTTCGCTTTTTGCCCCGCGCGCTTGGTGACCTGATGACGAAAGATATTTTGGTAATGGGCGTTCGCATCGCGGAGGATTGCTTCCGCGTGCGTGGCGTAGTGATGCACTGCAAGCAGTCCGCGTAGATAGTCGGGCCAGCCAGCCCTCGCGGTGGTGCCATCGTCGTGGACTGTGTTGATGGTGCGGGCAAGCGCCATGTGCGTGGCGCGGCAGAGTCGATCGTGTTGCCTCAGCCGGTCATCGAAGATGGCCAGTTCCGTGTCGACCTTTGCGGCGAGGGCGGGAAGTTCACGATGGGTGACTTCGCGGCCACGAAAGCGAATTGCATCGCCGGATTTTTTGAGCGTGCCGTTTAAGATGCCGTTCAGTAGGACGGATTCCTCTTGGAGAGCGCGCCTGCGTTCGACATCGGTTGAAAGGGCCTGAGGATAGAGCGTTCTCAACGATGCGAGTGCATTGGACGGCTCGGGCGCGTAAAGCTCTGGCATAGAATTGGCGTGGCGAACGGTGGATCGATTGAAGTACACCCCGTGATAGGCCGGGTCCAGGTACGACATGCGGTATTGCTGGTCGAGGCGATCGAACAGTTGATCCGGCGGTAGCGTCGGCGCGGACGCGGGCACCTCGCCGAGGAGCAGTTTCGAGATAGCGGCTTTGAGCGAATTCGCGTTCTTGAACAGCAGCCAGGCACTGCGTTGGTCGATGTCGGCTGCGATGTAACGGCGCTTGGCATTCTCCTCGCGGTCGGCGTTGGAGGGATGAGTGGACCACATCTGCGGTGGCGCGGCGAGCGAGGACTTGAACACCCGGAAGGCCGCGCGATCAGCGCTGGCGCAGGGCGGCGTGATGCCGTAGTTCGGATCGCTCAATAGGTTGCGCATGCGATCGAGCACGCGAGTTTGCAGCGGAAAGATGTCGCTGGTACATCGGCCGGCCGCTTTCTCCGCGGACGCGAAGTTAATGGCGCGTACCCAAGCGTCGTCGGCGGCGCTCAATTTATGCAGTGCGTGAATGAGCGCGTCGCTGCCAGTGACCGAGACGCTAACCAAGTCTGCTTGGAACTCCATTTCACGAGAAAGGGCTTTTTCGGCGAGCAAGACCCCCATAAATAGTACTTCGACTAAAGAGCGGATGGACCAGACCAGCAGGCGAAATATCCAGCCAACCCATGCAATACGGATGTCCAGGCGCGAGATGGTATGGAGTAATTTGTCGAGGGCATCTCGCTTGGCGACGATGTGTGCGGCGATCTGCTGGGCGATATAAACCCATCGTCCGACGGCCATGGTGCGCTGGGCAAAGTGGCCGAATTCGTGGGCAAGCACCGCTTTGAGTTCGCCCACATTGAGGATGTTGACGAGAGCCAAACCAATTTCGAGGTTCTTGCGAGAGGGAATGACGAAGTTCAAAAGCGACAGATCATAAAAGACAGCGGCGTTCACGCGAGGAGAGAGATAGATACGATAGGGTCGCGGCGCTTTGATCTCGTCGGCGAGCGCGTAGATGAAAGCAAACAGTTCGGATTGGTCGCTGGCTTTCAGCTCGATGTCATTGCTGGGCTTGGCTCTTTGGATAAAGACGAGGGCTTTGAATAAGAACACGGAGAGGAAGCCGGCGCCCAAGCCTATGAACCAGCTGCCACCGCTGGGGTTGTTGATAGCCGCCAGGATTAGGCGGTAGCAAGTCCAGGCGAGCCAAATGGCCATGCCCAGATAAATAGTGATGAAGCCGATGAGGCCTACAAGCGCAATCCAAGCGCGGGACTTGTAGCGTGAAGAGGGTTTGGTGAAATCCGAGGGGATGTTGGCGGTAATTCCGGGGGCTACGTCCATGTGCGAGTCCAGTTGTTCGTGTATGGAGAATTATAGGGAATTCGAGATGCAGGAGCGCGGACTGGTTCACGAAGAAGCCGGCGAAGCAAACGGTGTCCGCGAAAAATGGCCGGAGAAAAGTGGGACAACATGGGCAATGGTCGGGAACGACCGGTAGCGATCGACTCGCCATTTCCCCATTTGCCGTCCGTCACGGGTTCGTCGAAAGCGTGTAGGCTGAAAGCGTGTTGCCAGCCGGCACCACGAGCAAACCGTCGCCGGCTGCAAGCGCCGAAATGACATTGCCGTTTCCCGCATAGATGGCGCCACCCGCATTCGCCGCCCAGAGCTGCGCTCCCGTTGCCGCGTCGAGCGCGTAGACCTGTCCGCTCGAAGATCCGACAATGACCGCCTGGCCCACGATGATGGGCGAAGTGACCAAACCACCGTCGCCCTTGAAACTCCACATGGTCGAATAGTCACTCAATGACCGGGCGTTCAAGGTGCCCGACTGAAGGAAGAACCCCGTCGTCGAGCTGACCGCCGGCACCACGTCCGCCTTGAAAGTCCCAAGCTGCGCACCGGTCGTTGCGTTGACGTAGATGCCACTCGGCGCGTCGCCGAGTAGCGAATAGAGCACATTGTTGGCGACCACCGCGGTGGAGCCGCCGCCGCCGCCGCATCCGATGTTGTCCGCAAACAAACTGGCGCCCGTCATCGGCGCGAACCCGTCGGTACTGCACACCGCCGCAATATAGACTCCCTGCGAGGTAACCGCCGGCGTACTACCCGTCCCGCTAAGGGCATATTGCTGCCAAACGGTCGACCCGATGCCCTCATCGAGTGCGAACAGAATCGGGCCGCCGCTTGCCCCGACCAAGTAGACAAGTCCATTCGCCGCGGTGGGTGCCGTCTCAAAGAAGATGCCTTGGGCGAACGTCGTGGTCCAGTCGATCGCTCCCGTCTCGGCGTCGTAGGCTTGCAGCGTTCCGGGGCCGGCACCGAAAGAGGTGATCACGAAGACTTTGCCGCCGTCGTAGGCGGGAAACGCCCAGCCCTGCGGAAGCTGGAGCGGACCCCAAACGGTATGACCGGTCGCCTGATCGAGCGCAATCAGCTGACTACCGGTTGCGCTCCCAAGACCGACTTTGACCGTCACGAACACCTTGCCGTCCGCGAGCAAGGCATAGGAGGGTTGACCGCCCAGATCAACCTTCCATGTGCTTGAGGCCGGGAAGCTCATCGACTTGAAGCTGATCGCCCCCGCATGGTTAGGCGTGATTTGCAGGGCGACGGCATCCGGCGCTGGATTCCGGATGCTGACGGGCAACGCCGCCGAAGTGCCACCGGTGCCACTCGAATTCTGGACGGCAATCGACGCCGATCCGGGCGTCGCAATAGCGGTCGCAGGCACCCTCGCGCGCAGCACCGAACTCGACACTCGCGTTGTCGAGAGGGCGGTGCCGTTCCATTCGATCACCGCGTTGGGCGCAAACGACAGTCCGGCTGCGGTCAGTGTGAAATCGCTGCCGCCCGCGGTGATGATGCTTGGAAATACGTAATTCAGCGTCAGCGGCGGCACGGGCGCGACGGTAAAGTTCACCACATTCGAGATCGGCGCACTGGGGTTCGAATACGCTTGAACCGACACGGGGGTCGTACCGATCTTCGCAATTTGTGATGCGCTGACCGACGCTGTGAGTTGATTCGGCGACACCAAGTTCGTCGCGAGCGGCGTGCCTCCCCAAAGCACCACCGAACCAATCGTGTAGTTCGCCCCATTGACCGTCAATGTGAAGCCGGGCGATCCAACGATCACCGAGCTTGGCGTAAGACTTGTCACCGTCGGATCCGGCCCCGGCGCCAAAACAAAGAGCGGCACGGCCGCCGACACCTGTGCATACTCCTGGCTTGAGCTCTCGACGGTGACACTGCCTTGCTCCGGCGTGACCAGCATGGCGGCATCGATGGTCGCCGTTAATTGTGTCGAGGACACGAACGTCGTTGGCTGAGGGGATTGATTGAAAATCACGATTGAGTTCTTCGAGAAGTTCGTTCCCGTCAGCGTCAGCGTGAACCCAGCTCCGCCCGCAAGAACGGCGCTCGGGCTGATGCCGGTCAAGGTTACCGGGTCCGCCTGAACGGTATAGATAACTTTGATGGTCTGCGGACTGTCTTGAAGCTGCCCGGTACAGGCGCTGTCGTAACACCCCTCCATCGTGATCGTATCGGTGTAGGTACCGACCCCGAGCGACGCGGGCGATTTGAAATTTATCGTAAAGCCGATGACGCCGCTGCCAGCGGACTCTTCGATCGAGGCAACGCCAGTGTCGGTGTACCAGCCACGGATGTAGTACGTCGTCGCGGCGGTGGCGTTGGTCGTCACCCATGCGCCAAAGGAACTCGTCGGCGCGGATTGAGATACCGTTGCAGTCGCTCCGAGGGTGCTGACATTGCCGAGCCATAGGCTGGCCGGTGTCGCACTGGGCGGGGCGGTCGGGATGGCCACGCCGGGAGGGAGACCCACGCCAGGCGGAGCCGGGATGACAGCGCCACTGCCACCTCCACCCCCGCCCCCGCCCCCGCCGCCACAGCTTGCGGCACACACGGTCATCAGAAAAGTTGCGGTGATCCGACCGAACGTGGCAGTTAACATCGAAATCCCTATCTATACTGCTCTTTCACTTACTCTCTCATACTCGACGGTTGCTGGCTACGACCGGCACCCTGCCGAATCATTTTTTGTCTGCCGCCTCACTAAGCCTGGGGAAACCTGGCCTCCAGAATGAGTTTCAGTAGATGACCGAACTCAGTCTTCCCTATACCGCGGCCCGCCCATTCGGTCACCGTTGCGGCATCCCGACGTGGAGGGTCATTGTCGAAGCGATGAACGACCACCAAATCGAGAGCTGGCACGACAACGAGGTAATGGCCGCCTGCCCCGCGCGCTGAGTACGTTCCGGACGGCACAGTGACACCAGGGAAGTGAACCCCTTTGTACTCCACCCACCAGAGATACTCATAGCCACCTGCGTCGTCGCCATAGGCCTGGACCATCTCGTCGGCGTGACTGCTCTTCTCCACCCATGAACGCGGGAGGATCTGCCTTCCATTCCAGCAGCCGAGTCGCAAGTACAGCAAACCGAAGCGTGCCAGATCTCGCGCCGTGATCTCGAAATGGTACGCACGATGCTGCGAAATCGGGCCGCCGATGTAGTACAAGTCGGCGACCCCGAAATCTTGCATGCCGATTGGCTTGGCGATGCGCCTGTAAAATGCTTCGCTAATCGGCATGCCGGTCTTCGCCTCGAAGATCGTTCCAAGAGCGTTGAAGTCCCAGTTGTTGTAATACCAGTACGTCCCGGGCGCGTGGCTGTCGCGCATCGGGCGCATCTTGTTCATGTACGCAGTCTCGAAATCCACGAGGTGGTATACACCGGACCGGGCACGCAGGAGATCTACAACTCGAGCCCGCTTCTCCTGCGCAGTGAGCGGGTCGGGTGCGTCGTCGATTCCGAGCTGTTGCAGTGTCTGGTTGATGTCAATGACCCTCTCTGCGCTGTAGATGCCATACAACGCACTGATGAGGCTCTTGCGCACTGAGTAGGAACTTATCTTCTTGGCAACATCTCCCCACTCGTCGATTACAACTCCGTGCTGCAATATCATCACGGAGGACGAATGGATGGAGGCCGAATACTCCCGCGCCGCGTTCAGTTTCTCGCGCGACCAACCTGCCCCGGCCGGTTCGACCGACTTCCAATTCGCGCCCGGATACACAGCTACCGGGCATGACTCTGTGAGTGGCGCAGCCGCGTGCGCGGGGAGTGCAAGTGACCATCCCAGGGCGAGCATCGCCCCGACCGATAGACGATGTTGTGTCAGCGGTCTCACAGAACGCACCTCGATCGCGGTCTGGTCATCGCTTGTCAGCATAGCAAAATCCCACGCGGCCGCCCCGGAGGCGCGGGCGGTGTGGTCGGGCAGCTTTTACCAGCGGCACCGGATTGGCGGACTACATGTGACGCGCCTTTTTCTTGTCCGCATCGGGCGCCGGCACGGTCGGCGCAGCTCTGCGAGGGTTCCGCAGAGTCGTGCCTTGAATATTGTTGAAGGGCGTCGTCGGCGCGAACGTCGGCAGATTCTTTGCCCGGATTTTGGTTGCTGCCTCGAATCCCGAAGCCAGTCTGATCAGCGTGGGCTCGCTGAATGCTGTCCCAAAGAAGCTGATGCCGAGTGGCACACCGAACACGATACCCGCCGGCACTTGCACGATTGGATATCCCGGCGGCGCCGCGAGACCCGATGTGCCGAAGATGAAATGATCGCCGTAGACAAGGTCGGTGGCCCAGGCCGGATTGTCGGTCGCAGAGACGACCGCATCGAGGTTAAACTGCTTGAGCGCCGCATCGATGCCATTGACCCCGGAGAGTCGGTCGATCTCGAGCGCTTGGTTGTAAGTCATCCCGCCGAATACAGGCTGCGGATCGTCGGGTCCGGGTGCGAGCGATTCTGCCTGGTCGAAGACGTCCTGATTAAAAAACGGCATCTCCACATCGGCGTGCGCGTTGTTGAAGTCGATGGCACTTTGCAGAGTGCCGCCCGCCACCGGTACACCGGCGCGAGTGGCGAAGTACGCCTGAACGTCGTTGCGGAAGTCAAAGTCCAGCACCAAAGACTCGCCGCCTGCAGACGGGAATGTGAATCCCGCTGCGTCCAGATCGACAACAGTTGCGCCCGCCGCCGTCAGCGCCTCGACCGCCGCCTCGAAAGCATCCAATACTGGTTGCGGCGTAGGAACAAACTGGTCGAATCCGTTAAGCCCCGCGCGCGTCAGGCCTAAGCGGGCGCCCTGCAGGCCTTTTGCATTCAAAAACTGTGTGTAGTCGCTGGGAATGTTCGTCGGGCGGGTTCGGCCTTTCCAGCCCAGCGGTACGCTGCCGGTTGCAGGGTCGCGGCCGTCGAAGTTAAGGCTTTGGATAACCCCGAGCGCTGCCGCTGCATCGGCAACCGTGCGTGCGAGGGGACCCACAGTATCCTGGGTGTGCGAAATGGGCACGACGCCTGCACGGCTGGTCAGTCCGACCGTGGGCTTGATTCCGACGACACCGTTGGCATTGGACGGGCAGACGATACTGCCGTCAGTCTCGCTCCCAAAGGCCAAGACGGCAAAATTCGCCGACGCGGCCGCGCCTGAGCCAGAACTGGAACCGCAGGGGTTGCGATTGATGCCGTAGGGATTATTCGTCTGTCCGCCACGGCCGGACCAGCCGCTGATAGATTCGAACGAGCGGAAGTTCGCCCATTCCGACAAGTTAGTCTTGCCGAGGATCACGGCTCCCCCGGCGCGCAATTTCGCGGCAACGGTAGAATCGGTGAGAGCGGGCCGGCCGACGAGCGCAATTGATCCGGCACTGGTCTGCATCCGGTCACCGGTATCGATATTGTCCTTGATCAGCACCGGGAGGCCATGCAAGGGGCCGAGGATCTTTCCGTGCATGCGCAGGTCATCCATTTGCTCCGCGATCCTGATGGCGTCCGGGTTCAGTTCAATCACTGAGTTAACCCCGGGGCCGTTTTGGTCCAGCTCAAGAATGCGTCGGACGTAATACTTGGTGAGTTGTTCCGAAGTGAGCGTCCCGGCCTTCATCTTGGCCTGTAGATCGGCCACCGTGGCTTCGTTGAATTGCGATGGGGCGTCCGCGACAGAATCTGTGTTTCCGGCCGTCGCCCAGCTCGATGCCATCAGAGTTGCAATAAAGACAAACAAAATGCGTTCCATGAGCCGCCCTCCCCGGAAGGAATTTTATTGGTTTTAGTTACTGTCCCGAGAGCACCTGACAACAGCGCCGTCGTGGACTTGCAGAGGCTTGAAGCATGAGCCCGGTTCTAAATTTTTGTCAATCGTAGTGAGCGAAGGCGACCACACCGGGGACGTGATCGCGTCTTTGTCCTAAAGAGCGACGCGAATCGAATCGAGCGCCTCGACGTTCGCGACAGCGCGCCAAGCGCTAGCCACCGAAATGCCCGGGGGGGGACCGGTGGAGCGTGGTTACGGCCCTGTGAATAGCGTGTGAATTTTCGCAGTATGTGGGGCCAAATAGGGCTTCGTTGGGATACATTGATGACCGAGGTTCGCGGGGACCTGGATACCCCAAAGCGGTCGTTGCAATGCAGTAGGTCCGCGAGCGCAACGCAGCTTGGTATGCCGCCGTGAGTTAGAGACCTGTGGACCGTATTCGTATGACCAGCACGGCGCGTTGCACTACGCGATCGCTGAGGCGAGTGATCTCCTGCGTAGCTCTCGTGCTGGTGATTGCGCGGGCGAGCTACGGCTTTGATCTGACAGTGACAATCGCCGGCGGTCGCGTGCGGGGCGCCGGTGGGGAGGTCGTGTCCTTCAAAGGCATTCCATACGCGGCCGCTCCGGTGGGGCGACTCCGCTGGCGCGCGCCGGAAGGCCCCGCTATCTGGCGCAACGTAAGAGACGCCACACTATTCGGACCTCAATGTCCGCAGCCGCAACCCAGCGGTGCAGTCAATGAGGACTGTCTTACCCTGAACGTGTGGACATCCGCGCGCTCCACCTCTGAGCGCCTGCCGGTCATGGTCTGGATTCATGGTGGTGGCTTTTTTCGTGGCTCCGGATCCAATTCAGCATACGACGGGGAGGCTTTAGCGCGCCGCGGGGTGGTGTTGGTGACCCTGAACTACAGGCTGGGAGCGCTCGGCTTCCTCGCGCATCCGGCGCTTTCACGCGAATCCGCTCACGGGGTCTCAGGAAATTACGGTCTACTTGATCAGATCGCCGCTCTTCGCTGGGTGCAGAAGAATATCGCTCACTTTGGTGGAGACCCGGCGAACATTACCGTGTTTGGGGAGTCGGCGGGCGCGTATAGCATCTGCATCCTCATGGTATCTCCGCTTGCGAAAGGCCTATTTCATCGCGCCATTTTGCAAAGCTTACCTTTGATGTTTCAGCCTACGCACCGACTCCGCGAAGCATACGCCGGACTCGCGTCGGCTGAAGCTGACGGGGTCTCACGAGTGGCCGATATTGGCGTGGCGCGTAACCTGAGCGATGCAGAAATCGTCAACCAGATCGCTCCAGCGCCGACGCTCAGTACGGGCGTCCACTTCTATCCGGTCGTAGACGGTTGGTTGCTGCCCGAAGATCCCGCCGTGTTGATACAAGTGCAGGGGCGGACACTCGTGCCCGTGTTGATGGGCTACGGGGCGGACGAGGGGAATTTCTTTTTGGGGAATGCGCCCAAGACGGTTTCAGGATTTCAAGCGTTTGTCGCTCACAAATTCCCTCAGACTCCCTTTGAATCCATCCTTGCCATGTATCCCGCTAGAACGGACGCCGAGGCTCCGGTGGCACTAGCTCAATTCTTTGGAGACTATGAACTTCTGACTTCGACTGTGTTGACAGCTCGCGCGATGTCGCGGCGGGGCAATGTATACCTTTATCAGTTCTCCCGCGTGGGACCGAAAAGCCGAAGATTGTGGAACGGCGCGGCGCATACCGCGGATATACCTTACGTCTTCGACCATGTTCAGATTCCTTCGGAGGATTTTGACCGACCGGACAAGGCTGTGTCTGAAGCGATGGTTGGAGCGTGGGTGCACTTTGCGAAGGCCGGCTACCCAAACGCGCCAAACCTTCCTGAGTGGCCGCGATACCACGAACCACACTATCGCTACTTGAACTATGCCGACCGGATAAATACTGAATCAGGCTTTAGGGGATCAGAAATCGAGTTCTGCCGGCGTGTTCTCGAGCGGGCGGCGCAGCGTGATCCAAGTTCTCCGGTCAATTGACCAAGGCGACCGTTCGCTAGCCCTGTTTTTGGCGGATGGTCTACTGACTATCGTGGGGGCCTTCGGCTGGTGAGCCGAAACGGCACGCCTGTCGGAGAGTTGCGACCCATTAAACGACGTCGCTTCGTGCCTCGCGCGACCATCGCGGATGCTGCAGGAAAAGCCGCCCGGATCGATGCCGCGCAATTCCGTGCAGACCCCGATGCCGTAGTGGATCCTCACCCGTATGACTGAGGCGAGTCGTGGTGTTCTGGACACGTCGGTTCTGATCGATCACGACCAGATCACTGCTGACCAACTTCCTCCGTTGCCTTTCGATGCGGAATCGGCACGTATGTACGGTAGGGTCTTTGCTGCCGCGCGGGCCGCCGGAGAATCCGGCAGGGCACGCCTCGCGGACTTGCTCATCGCCTCGACAGCGGCGGCAAATGGGTTGCCGCTCTTCACGCGCAATCCCTCTGATTTCGCCGCGCTAAAGCGCATCAACAAGGTCGTCAAGGTCTAGGTAGTTGCCTGAGCGGCGAGCTGCGCCGCGTCGCAGCATTTGGTAGGAATATGATCCCTTCTACTCGACGACGATTCATCCAACAGGCTGCCGGCTCACTCACGGCGCTGTGCGTCTACCCATTGGCTGCGCGTTCCAACGACAACAAGTCCGTCGCCGAAGCCGACGGCACTTCCCTCGATCCAGCGGCTGTCCGATCACTTTCAGGGCAAATTGACGGGCACTTAGTAACCCCAGATACGCCCGACTATGAAGCGGCGCGTTTCATCTTCAACCGCGCTTTCGATCGACATCCCGCGTTAATCCTCTACTGCGCCAGCGCATCGGATGTCGCTCGTGGCCTTGAATTTGCTCAACGGAGAAGTTTGCCACTTGCAGTGCGTGGTGGAGGGCATAATCGCGCCGGCTTCAGCACGTGCGATAACGGCTTGGTGATTGATCTGTCCCGCATGAATCGAGTGGACGTTGACGCCCGCAAGCGCGTGGCGCGTGCTCAAGCGGGCGCCCTGGTAGTTCACCTCGACGCGGCGACCCAGCGCCACGGTCTGGCCACGACGTCCGGTGGTTGCCCAACTGTGGGCATTGCAGGCCTGACGCTCGGCGGAGGCGAGGGTTTTTTGATGTCGAAGCACGGTGCCGCCTGCGACAACCTGCTGTCGGCGCGGCTTGTGACCGCGGATGGAAGGCAAGTCGAGGCCAGTCAGAACGCCCATCCTGATTTGTTTTGGGCGATTCGTGGTGGAGGTGGTAATTTTGGCGTCGCGACCGCACTGGAATACCAGCTCCATCCGGTAACCGACGTTTTGGCCGGCGTCCTGGTATATCCAACCGGGCGAATACCCGACCTACTTGAGGCCTTCGGCAAGTTTGTCGCGGCGGCGCCCGACGAAATGAATGTCGTCGGTCAGGTGTTGCCGTTCCCACAAGGGCCGCGATTCCAAATGCTTCTCTGCCATTGTGGAGATCCGCGCCGTGGCAATGATCTCCTCCGCCCGTTGCGGGCACTCAATCCAGAAAAGGACAGTGTTGGCGTCGCGTCATACTTGCAAACCAATGCGACGGTCAATCCTGCGGCGCCCGTTGCACATTTCCAGACGAATCTGTTTCTTCCGAATTTAAATACGTCAGCAATTGAGACGATAACTACAGCGGCGAGCAACGCGCCACCGAACATCAGGGTGTTCATCGTGCCCTTCTATGGTGCCGTTACTCGCGTCGGATTCAATGACACGGCGTTCGCTTTGCGATCGTTCGGTTATGAGTTGGACATTATGGGGCGCTGGGACGATCCGGCAGACAAGCCGCGCGCGGTTCGATGGGTTAAGGCCCTGCGAGATGCACTGCAACCCCTAGCCCGCGGGGCTTACGTGAATCAACTCGGCGAAACGAGCGAAGAACTAGTTCGCGCGGCGTATGGGACGCATTTTGCGCGACTCGCGGCGATAAAGAAGAAGTACGATCCAACGAACGCGCTACGCCTGAACCAGAATATCCAGCCCGCCTGACCACGCGGAAAGTGGCGCGGGATCACAGAGGCGGTCGCGGACGCTCCCAGTGCTGCTGCAGAAAATCCACGAAGGCGCGCACCTTCGGCAGAAGCAGGCGGTTGCGCAGGGTTAGGACGCTCAATGGCGTGGGCGGCCGCTGATAGGCCTCGAGCACTACCTTGAGCCGGCCGTCAGCGAGACAATGCGCAACCTGCCAGGATGGCACTCGGACGAGCCCGGCCCCGGCCAAAGCCGCACTGACCAACGCATCGAAGTCATTGGCGCAAAGCCGGGTTGGAATGCGCAGGGATGTTCGCTCCGCGCCGTCTTGGAAGCTCCATTCCGCCACGCCCGGTACATCGCCGAAGGCCAGGCAGTCCTGCTCGAGCAGGCCATCCGGCGTCGCCGGCTCGCCGCGCCGGCGCAGATAATCCGGCGCGGCGCAGACAACGAGCTGGATGTCGTCGAGCTTGCGGACAATCAGGCCTGAGTCTTCCAGCGGTCCAATGCGAAGGGCAACGTCGATACCTTCCTCGGCAAGACGTACCGGTCGATCCACCAGCATCAGATCGACCGAGACCCGAGTCTGATCCACCAGAAAGCCGGGCAGCATCGGCGCCAACCGCAGCCGACCGAGCAGCGACGGCGCGCTCACATGCAACCGGCCGGACGCGATTCCCGACTGCATCGTCAGGCCGCGTTCCATCTCGGCGACCTCCTCCAAAATCTGCTTTGCCCGTTCGTAATAGAGTCGACCGGACTCGGTCAACGAGAGGTGGCGCGTCGTCCTCTCGACCAGCGTGATACCGAGGACCTCTTCGAGTGCCATGAGTTGGCGGCTGACGGAGGTCAGAGAAAGACCCAACTGGCGGCCTGCGGCCGACAGGCTCCCAGCATCCGCAACCCCGACGAACACCCGCATCGCGGCGAACTTGTCCATGGGCCTATTATCGCGAATAGCGGGAAGATGTCTCGCGAAATCTCTAGATACTCGTCAAAACCGGGAGACTCTATGATGTCAATTATTGAGTGACAGAACAGAGGAGCCAGCGATGAAAATCTGCGTATTCGGCGCCGGGGCGATCGGCGGTTACATGGCGGGGGAACTCGCATTGGCGGGCCATGAGGTATGTGCCATTGCTCGCGGTGCGCATCTGGCGGCCATTCGGAGCCACGGGCTCAAGCTAATCGTGGAGGGACAGACGCGCACGGTAGACTTGCCGGCGAGCGACGACCCCGCGTCGTTCGGCCCCCAGGACGTCGTGATCTGCGCGCTGAAGGCGCAGCAGGCTCATGCCAGCGCGGGCGCGTTCGCTCCGCTGCTCGGTCCGCGCACCGCCGTTCTCACAGCGATGAATGGCCTTCCCTGGTGGTATTTCTACAAGGAGCGCGGCCCGCTAGAGGGCCATCATCTGGAAAGTGTCGATCCCGGCGCCGCGCAATGGAATGCGATTGGACCCGAGCGCGCCATCGGCTGCGTCGTCGATCCCGCCTGCGAGGTCGTGGCGCCCGGCGTGATCGAACATCGCCTGTACAAGCGCTTCACTATAGGCGAACCCGACGGCTCCACCTCGGAGCGCATCGTGGCCCTGCGCGATGCTCTGGTTTCTGCCGGTTTCGATGCGCCGATCCGCAACACCATTCGCTGGAGTATCTGGCTCAAGCTGTGGGGCAATGTCTGTTTCAACCCGATCAGCGCCATTACCCTCGCGAGCCTGGATCGCGTCACCTCCGAGCCCGGCCTCCGCGCCCTGTGCAAATCCATGATGGCCGAAGCCCGGGCAATAACTACAGCGCTCGGTCTCAACATTCCGGAACAAATGGTGGAGAGGCGACTGAACGCGGCCGGTTCCGTCGTCGGCCACAAGATTTCAATGCTGCAAGATCTCGAACGAGGCCGACCGCTGGAGATTGATGCACTCGTCACCGCCGTCCAGGAAATGGGCCGCCTCGTCAAGGTCGCAACACCAACGATCGATACGGTGCTGGCGTTGGTACAGGAACGTGGCCGGCAGGCTGGACTCTACGGCAATGATGCCCAGCGCTAAACGGCATTGCCGGTCGTCCGTTGCATTTATCGGCGTGGGATCTTCGCGTGCCAAGCCAGGCTCAGTGGGGTTCAGCCAACAAGGGGTATTCGGAAACATTGCCGACCTTGCTGATTGCTTCACGGACGTCCGGTCGATTGCGCACCGTTTTCCAGCGCCGGTGCCACTCCGCGGCCCGTGGCGGCAGCGAGTGTTCTTTGTACTCCTGGACTTCCATGAGCGCGTCTACGCGCTGGTCCGGATCCTGCAACCGGGAGATCAGCAACTGCGCCGCATCGTTCTGACGGTTTGCACTGATCAGCGCTCGCTGATAAGTCGCCAGCGAATCCTCACGATGCTCCCGCAGGAATCCAAGTTGCTGCTCCGTCTCCGCGGCATCACCGAGCTGGTCAGCGCTGGCAAGGCGCTCGACCGCCCCTTGCATGAGACCGTAAGGGCTGGCGCTCTCGGAGTACAGCTTTGCGAGCGTCGCGCGAGCTTCGCGCGGTTTACCGAGGTCGTTGTACTCGCTTGCGAGGTTGATGGTCTGACTGACATTGGCGTTGCCGTTCTCCGGTAGTTCCCTTGCCGACATCAGCTGCGCGACGGCATCGTCCCATCTCTCGAGTTTGAATAGAGCCTGGCTCCGGCCATCAAGCAACCAAACGCGATACGTGCGGTAGTCGTCGTACACCTTTGGCCCCTTGGACCCGTTCATTGCGCTGATCGCATCATCCGCGACCTGCAGAGCGTCCGCGAAACGAAGCGATTCGATCAACACCTGCATGAGCCGGATGACGGGTAGAAGCTTCGTGGGATGCGCCTTGACGGCCTCACGTGCTTGTTGAATCCCTTTCTCTATGGCTGCCTGTACTTCCAGGCCTGCGCTGGCGCGTATCGGTGCGAACCGATTATCTGCCCGCACGCTGATCAGTGCATAAGGAGCCGCCACCCTGGCAAGCGTGTTCTGCGCCGCGGCGCGGTCGCCACGCTGGAGTTGCAAGAGCGCGAGGTCCCGCCACCAGTTGCTGGGATCGAACTCCTCAGTTGTATAGTTGGCATCGAACAGCGCGCTGAGGAGCTGGAAACGGGTCGTTCCCGCCTTCGGTGCATCGTGCACAGTGCGCCCGATCACCCGCCAGTCCACCTCACTCAGGCTCTCCGGCCAACGCTGTGCCAGGGTTGTCAGAGATTGTGTGGCGTCTGCTTTGTCGCCGGTGCGGCTTGCGGCCAGCAAACGTAAGCTCCAATCGCCGCTTGCAGCATCGTCCATGCCGGTCGATCGCCGCAGCAGGTCCAAGCCTCGTTCCGCATCTCCTTTGTCGAGAGCCACCGCACCCGCGAGATATAGAGCTATGTGTTGTTGCGCAGGCGTAAGAGCCCGAAAGCCATCCGAGGCCAGCAGGGCCTTCAGCACTTCTTCCGTTTTCTCTGTTTGGCCACCCTGTGCCAGTCGCCCGGCGCGTTCGAGTTGCGCCGCCGCTTCTGCGGCTTCGGCTTGGACTGCCTTCTCCTCAGTCCCGGTTGTGAAACTCAAATATGTGTCGTCATGGGCGGCCGCGCGTTTCGCCAGAAACTCTTCCACGGCGTCGCGCGGTACAGTGTCGGTCAGGGTGCGATAGCGGTACTCCAGCACTATGTCATTGCCGGAATGCGACACCCGCGAGTCGTAATGGAAGCTCGCCGTGTCGATCTTCACGACATCATCTTTCACCGGAAAGCGTTCTGGCATTCTGACTTTGATGTGCTCACTCGTGTCCACCGGGGTTTCGAGCGCGAAGGGCGTCGTCCGCACCGGTGTACCGATAGTACCCAGATGCTCATTGATGATCTCCGCCTCCACTTCAAAGCGCTTTTTGCCGGAACTGCCGGCGCCAAAGAGGTGCTCGATCGAGTAGGACTCGCTGACCGTAATTTCGTTCCGACGCACGTCATCGATCACCTGCGGCGCGCCGACTGCGCGGATGCCCGAATAGCGGCGTTTGTAATAGTTAAGATATGCGGTCCCGAGTTCGGCGGCAGTTTCACGCCGCAACTTGCGCCGCAACCCGTCGGCCCGCGATCCGCGGTAAATCGTGCTGATCTTGAGGCTCGCCTCCTTATCGAGGCCGGCGCGCAGATCGTACTCGGCGTTGCTCGCGACGAGCGGGGCCTCGAGCTGCTCTCTGGGGATCTCCTCGAGCGCATTCGTCCCTAGCGCAATCACGAGCGCCTCACCGAAATCCGCCTGTACGCCTCTCTGCAAGTCGCCCCCTTGCGCTGTGCTCGTCAAGTCAAGCCAGTAATTCTTCGACCCGAGTCGGATCTTTACGATCGCGTGGTCGAAGGCACCGGGGCTCGGCAACCGTTCATGCAGATGACGATCCCAACGAGTGCTGACGAGTGCCGGCGCAGCATCAAGCCCGATGCCCCGCAACAGCGACACGGCTAGAAACGTCTTGTCCTTGCAGTCGCCATAACGACGTTCGAGAACTTCCGCGGGCGGAGTCGGGCGGTAGGCACCCGACCCGAGCTCGAGCCCCGTGTAGCGGATCTCCTCCTGCACGAACCGGATTACCGCAAGCACTCGGTCGGCATCGGTGTGCGCGGATGCGCTCAGCTTTTTCTCGGCCGCGACGAGTTCGGCGCTCGGCGGGTCCAGCGGCCGGTACAAGGGTAAGGCAGCATCAACGACCTCTTTCCAGGTAGCGAACTGCGAGAGCTCGATCGTCGGATACTGTAAGTACCAGCTGGGTGCCTCCTTCTCGAAGGCAATGGCCGGGACGTGCTCTGAATTCCACTCCAGAGTTTGCCAGCTGCCGTCATCCACCCTCGTGGGCTCCGCATGAGGTGGATAGCGCACCAAGATTGGCGTATTTGCGCGCAAAAGGATCTTCAATCGCGCGCGCCGCACCGGATGCGCCCACTGCGTAAGGTAGCGTCCGAAAAAGCGGTTGCCCCACACCGGATCGTGATGCTCGACGGTGAAGCTGTAGTCAATCTCGTCACCTACACGCACATCGCTCATCACCAGATGAAACGTCTGCCATCCATCGAGTACGTCGTTTTCGAGCTGGGACTCTCGTCGCAGGACTTCGACGCGTCCGTGCTGCAGCTCATCGATCAACTCATTGGACCGCTTGAGAGTCACAGAGTGCATTACTAGCCGATCGAGCTCGGGATCGAAATTGATGCTGAGGTTGGAGATGTCGCTGACCGAGGAAGCATTGGAAGCCCGCATGACGAAGTGCGAATATTCGGACCAATTCTCATCGACCCGGACCTGCAGATCGCTCAGCAGATACTCAGTTCCTCCGGCCGCTTGCTCGTGCGGCGAGGCCGCGGGCTGAGTGTCCGGTGCCGCAATCTGCACCCATGCGGGCGGAGGAGCAACGTCGTAACGGGACGCTTCCGCACCCTGCGACGCGCCATGGAACGCGATGGCTGCCAACACCAGGCCAGCCCGGTACCCACTGATATTCGATATCATCCCTGACCCACTCCCACACCGTCTTGTGCAGTGCTTGATCCGGTGCGCAAGCTCGCGCCCTGCCGGGGTTTCGAGTATATGCGGGATTGCTGCGAAGCACATCAGCACGAGGCAACTGTCGGAATTGATGCGTTCAGCCAGGTACCAGGCGCGGAGCGGCAATAGGCCCTAGCGCGGGCGATCGTATTCGTCGCGCCTACGGACCCAGAATGGCCCACGGCCGTTTTCGTTGAACACCGTGGATCCCACGCCCGGGGCTGATTCTAAATCCGACGCGGCGGATTCGCGACTGTGGGCTAACCTAACCGACCTGTGCGTTGGACGCTTGCGGCCAGCTTCGGAGGGCGAGCTCCGCGGCGCTTCGTAGTTCCTTTCGCGTGGCACCGCCCGCTGCCTGTATCGTGATGCCATATATGACGATCGACAGATAACGGGCGAGATCAGCTGGGTCGGCGTCCGGTGGAAGGTCTCCTTCTGCTTTGGCTCGTTTCAGTCGATCCAGAATAATGCTCTCGCCGATTTTGCGGCGCCGAATGAGCTCCTTACGGATCGAATCCGACTGCGGCCCACAAGCAAGAGCACTCTGGACTCCCAGGCATCCCGGCGGGTTTCTTTTGTCGCCGTGCAGATCGGCAGCCCCCTCCAACAACGCACGCGCATACGCGCCGGCTGTCGGCGCGGTAAGTGCGGCTTGCCGATATCCTGCGCGCATCTCATATAGATCGAGCGCTTTCAGGAAGAGTCCCTCCTTGCTTTCGAAAGCGGCATAAAGGCTCGGGCGAGTCAAACCAAGTTCTCGTGTGAGATCGGTCAGGGACGTGCCCTCATAGCCCTGGCGCCAGAACAGCTCCATGGCACGCTCAAGGGCTCTATCTATGTCGAACTCTCTGGGACGACCAATCACGCAGGCATTCTCCTCGTCAATGATTCTAGACCAGTAGGTACATAATTTAGTTGACTTCCAACAATGAGGATGTCAATATTTACATACCGATCGGTATAGAATGAATGTGTGCAAAGCACGCTATGACGCGGCGTTTGCGAGCAGCGGTCTAGCAAAGACAAATCGATTCTCGGAGGGGTCCATGTCTTGGAAAACGCTCAGTGCCTTCTTGCTGTCCATTGCTGCGCTGCCCGCATCTGCAAACATCCAGCCTTTTCCAAGCAATTTCAGCGTTCAAGAGATCCGAGCTAACGGAACAACGCTTCATGTCCGGATTGGCGGAACGGGACCTGCCGTGGTGCTGCTGCATGGCTATGGAGACACCGGCGATATGTGGGCGCCGCTTGCCGCCTCTCTCGCAACCGATCATACGGTGATTGTGCCGGATCTTCGCAGCATGGGTCTGTCGGCTGTTACAGAACATGGTTTTGAGAAGCTGAATCAAGCCAAAGACATCGCGGACGTTCTGGACACGCTTCATGTGACAAGCGCGGGTATTGTCGGTCATGACATCGGCAACATGGTCGCTTTTGCATTTGCTGAGCGGTATCCGGAGCGCACTACAAAGCTTGTGATGATGGACGCTCCCGTCCCTGGGGTTGGGCCGTGGGATGATATTTTGAAAAGCCCTTTGCTATGGCATTTCAGGTTTGGCGGAGTCGACATGGAGAGGCTGGTCGCGGGCCGTGAGCGCATCTATCTCGATCGTTTCTGGAATGACTTTGCCGCAGACCCTTCAAAGTTCGACGAGGCCTCGCGCGCGCACTATGCGGAACTCTATGCAAAGCCGGGGCACATGCACGCGGGGTTTGCCCAATTTGCGGCATTCGATCGCGATGTGGTCGATAACAAAGCAGCAGTTGGACGTGGGCGGCTGCAAATGCCCGTGCTGGCAGTAGGAGGCGATCATTCTCTGGGTTCGACCATGGCCCACATCATGAGATTTGCGGCCGACAATGTTCGTGAGGTCGTCATCACGCAGTCAGGTCACTGGCTGATGGAGGAGCAGCCCAAAGCGACAGTGTCAGCCATTGCGGATTTTCTGTCCGCCGACAGCGCCATAAACTCACGCAGTCTCGGTGTTGCCGAGATTGGGGCCCTGGCGAGGAGCGGAGCGGGTGTCGGGACATCAGGGGTCGGTGGAATTCAGACAATTGTGCTGTCGGGCGATCCTGCCAAGGCCGGCCCTTATGCCATCGAGCTCAAGATACCGGCGCACACTCACATCGCAGCGCACTCCCACCGCGATAATCGGCTTGCAATGGTTGTCTCGGGCGAGTGGCACTTTGGATATGGCAGCAAGGCCAACGACGCTCAGACGAGTCTGCTGACGCAGGGCGCGTTCTATACAGAACCCGCTAACGCGCCCCACTTCGCCTTCACAGGTGACCAGCCCGCGACAGTTTTCATAACCGGAACGGGTCCGAGCGATACGCACTTCGAAAAAGACAGCCCACCCCATCCGTGACTGGAAGTACTGGGACTCACCGCCCTTACCGCGCCAACACCAGCTTTGTACCCGCCTCCACGTCGCGCGGTGATTGTCTGGGCAATCGCTCACTGCATTTTGGGTGCGGATGTTCCGTCGGACCAGTGTGCGACTGGCACCATGATCACGCTCAATGCTTCCGGCGAATCTTGGAACTGTGGGTTCAGCATCGGCGGCGCGTCGGGCAGATCGGCGCCCCATGTTGAACCTTGCGCGCGCGGAAAATAGAACATGAGATGCGGCACCCAGTTGTGCGCCTCGTCGTTCAGATACCCCTGCTTGGACATCATATAGGTCATCGCGCCCGATTCCAGAGGCGGTAACGCATGACTTGTGATGGCATCCTTGATCGCGGCGATCATCTCGGGCTTCGAACGCCCTGCCAGAACCAACTCCGTGCGTTTTATCGTGTACGGCAGGATCGAGCGCACCGCTGGGGGGTTATAGCACAGCGGCCCGCGCATATGCGGATTCCAGAATTGCGGGAAGTCGTATTGCGACATCCATCCGCGCTCGACCGCGCAAACGAATCCGTTGCTACCCTTGACCGCGGTTTCGTAGCCGTGGTGCGTCAGCACCAGCACCGTCGCCTTGTCTGCGATGGAGGGCGGCGCGGCGCTCTTCGCTAGAGCGATTTCGGCAGCACGATCCATCATGTATTGATCCTGAGGTGCCATCGTAGGGTAACCTGCCGCTTGCGCAACGCAGTGGCAGATCAATGTGGCACCGACTGCGGACAGGCATCTCATCTCATTGAGCTTTGTTGGCGTGCGAATTCATTGAGCCCGGCTGGCTTTTACCCAATCGGTCGTAACTAGAAGTAAGTACCGGTATTGGCTTGGTCCAACTCTTGGATGCCCCGCCATGGCCCCCGCAAAAGTACGGTCGAGCCGCCGCTCCTTATAGTTCACCATATAGTGTACTATGCCGACAAATGCCTTCTGTGTCAATCACAGAGCGTTCGGGCGTTCTGAGACTTCCCCATCGGATCAATGTCTAGTACTGTGCAGAGGCTCAGTGGACCGTGAAACCCGCGATAATGGACATCGGGAAATAGATTGGGGACGGTGGGGGGATCAAGATCTCGGAAATGGGCGACGCAAACCCATTTGGTCCGAGCGTAAACCGCACTACACCCTGGTTTGTTGTGGACGGCAGCATTCCAAACACATACAGGTTGCCGGCGGCGTCAAATCCGATATTGCCCACGCTGACGTTAGCCGCCAATGCACCCTCGGAGATGCCAGCAACGGGGCTTCCTGTACCTATACCGTCGGCCCCTCCCTGTAGCTCCAGTATGTTCACCGGGCCATCAAAACCTGCGTGAGTTGCCACGTAGATATTTCCCAAAGGATCGAGGCTGAGATCGAAGATCTGTAAATTCCCCGCGAGGGAAATCGTCCGTGCTGGTGTCGCATTGCCTGACTGCCCACTCGTGAACAGTAGAATCTCGTTCGACCCATTAGGACTGTACGGTACACAGACGATATTTCCGTTCCGATCGACAGCCAGAGCCACGCACGCTGCAGCGAGGTTAATGTTGCGCAAGGGTGCTACATTGCCATTGGCTCCGGCGGCGAACTCAAGAATGGCATAGCTATAATTTTGGCTGCTGGTCGAATAACTGCTGGTTGTGACGTAGACGTTCCCAGCGGCGTCTAAGGCCATTGCTCCAGGCTTGCTGGGTACTGCAATGGTTCGCACGGGCATCGCCATTCCGCTCGCCGTAGGAGCAAAGACCAGCACCTCCCCCGTAGAACCACCAAACGCGGGTGCGGCGCCAACGTAGATATAACCAAACGAGTCCGTTGCCACGCTGAAATAGCGGTCCGTCAGGTTGAGCGAAGTAATGGTTATGGTGGGAGAGAGTGGCCCGCTTGAGTTCGCGGGGTACCCGATCACGCTGGATAACCACCCTTCTTTTCCCCCACCGAGGCTGCCATATTCAGTGCCAGCCGAAAAATACAGCATCGTCGCCGCCGCTGGCGCACCGCCACCGGATGACGACGCAACGCACGTGATCGCGACGTTGGTGACATCGGCGGTGCCAATCGTTCCAGAGCCATTGGTTACCGTACAACTCTGCGATGGCAATGTGGGCTGAGTCTTCACGATAACGGCGTAGCTCGCGCCGGAATTAATCGCGGCTGAGAACATAGCCTTACCGTTAGAAATGATCGAAAGGTCGGCTCCGCCATTGAGTTGCAACACAAGGCCGAAGCCGGATAAACCCGAGACTGTCACACCAACGGTGTAGCTCGCCGTCACGCAGATGATGGCGATGCCGGTCACATTGGCGTTGGCGATCATTCCCGAGTCGTTGGCCACCGTGCAAGTCTGTGACGGAGACGAAGGCTGAGTCTTCACGATGACTTTGTAGCGTGTGCCGGAAGGTACCGCTGTTGCAAACGTGGCGTTGCCGTCAACCGTGACTGTAAGGTCACTACCCGCGTTAAGCTGCAATACCAAACCTGAACCGGACAGGCCGGAAACGTTCACGCCGATGGTGTATGCGCTCGGGGTGCCTCCGCCGCTCGAGCCGCCGCACGCGGAAAGAATGGTCATACAGATCGAAGCTGCCATTCCCTGCGCCAATCCACTACGAGGAGCTATCGCTCTTGATAAGTACCGAATGGCAGCATCAAAGGGAGCACACGGTTGCCATGCGCCGCCGAAACGACGCAGGCCCTTCGACATAGAGTTGCGAGCAGTCTGATCATGTTGCACAGGCTCCCTCCTATCCACAAATCGCCCGATAGCGGCAGCAAGCATCCACAACGGTCCTTCGTCGGTTGACCGACCATGGCTTCCTCGCTCCGCGCAATCGGCACCGCCGCCTACGCAGCAGACTTACGGCACTCGCGCTTTATTCCAATAAGAGAAAGTCGGCCTGTGCGCCGCAAGAGACTGCCCGAGCACTTGGCGTGCACTGCCCATGTCCTTGACCTATGCGGTGCCCGGATGGCGGCTGAATCTGTTCGACGAGGCAGCCCTATTTCGCCCGGATGGCGTGCCAAATAAACGCACGATCCACCTTGGCCGGTGGACGCTAATTCTCGCCGGGCGATCAGAGGGGTTCGGGTGAAACCATATCTAATCGCCTAAGTGTACGGGCGCTCGCCGCATGAGCAGTTGAGCGCGGTTCATCGCATTGAGAGTGGAGCGGACGATGGGGATCGAACCCACACGGGTGGCGCTTCCGGAGCCAGAAAACAAGCTGTTTGGCGCGGCGGCGAAATTCAAGTGTGATGGGCGTGTGAATTTTCCTGGTATATGGGGCCACGTCGGGATACACCGGGGGACGAATCCCGGGCTTGAGCCTACCGGTCCTAGGCTCCTGGCCGTGAAGAACAAGTAGGGTCCGCTATTGGGAAGACTTTGGCGACTTGTTGCGGAATTGTCAGCTGCGTAGCTGAGCAACCTTTCACTGCCATAGTTATGGTATATTATTACCATGAAAACTACCATAGATGCGGCAGGACGGATCGTAGTACCGAAGCCCCTACGACAAGCTTTGAATCTGAAGCCGGGACAATTCCTCGATATTCGAGCCGCAGATGGGCGGATCGAAATCGAAATAGTCTCGACGCCCATGACGTTGCAAAAGCGCGGTAAGCATGTAGTCGCCATCCCGGACATCGAGCTGCCCACCCTCACGGCGGACGAAGTGAGAGAGACTCTCGAGCGTGTCCGTCGGTGAGAGCGGCCGACACCAGCGCCGTCATCGCCGCGTTCGCGTCTTGGCACGAGCATCACGATCGAGCGCGTAAGGCGCTCGATGCCGGCATGCATCTGATTGATCACTGCGCGCTCGAAACATACTCTGTGTTGACGCGGCTACCGGCACCTCATCGATGTGGCGGAGATTTGGTTCGGGATTTTTTGCGGGCGCGCTTCACGGACCCTTACCTTCGCTTGGACGCTCGGGCCTACAAGGAATTTGTCCTCGCGCTACCGCAGCACGCTGTTGAAGGCGGCACTGCTTACGACGCGCTAGTCGCAGCTACCGCCGCGATGCATTCGGCCGAACTCGTGACGTGCGATCGTCGGGCTGCATCGATCTATGAAAGTTACGGCGTTCGAGTCGCATTTCTAGTTTAGTTCCCCGACGAGCCGGAGTCGCGGGGATGACCGCCGGAGCGAGTTGTCCTGCGTGGATGGTAATTAGCGGCAAACGGGTCGAGACCGGCCACCGGCAATCACGATCGCCGCGACGAAGAGACGAAGAGACTGCGGGATCACACAAATTATTTTTGCGATGTGCTGCGTGTGACTGCACATGTGAATCTCGGGGATACGTGAGGAAACAAGCAATTTGGCGCAACGCCCAATCCCAAGTGCGATTAGCGTTTGAATTTTCGCGGTACACGGGCCCACGTAAGGTTACGTAGCGACACACGCCCTTACAGCGCCAGCACCAGCTTTATACCCGCCTCCACGTCGCGCAGTGATTGCTCAGACAATCGACCCACATTCTCGGTCAGCATTTTTTTATCCAAAGTAATTAGCTGCGATACATTAACCACTGACTCGTGCGTTAGGCCACTGGCGCGGCGGGTGATACGCACGTTGCCTGGAGCATCTGCCAGACGCATGTTCGATGTAATCGCCGCACAGATCGAGGTACGGATCGCGCTGTCGTTGAATTCGTTAGACTGCACGATTAGCACCGGCCTCCGGAATCCCGGCGCCGAGCCTTGAGGCTCTCCGAGCGACGCCCACCAAATCTCTCCGCGGCGCATTACCATTTCTCTTTCGGCAGGGAGCGTGCTTGGGCCTCAGAGAGAAGTGGATCCACAACGGAGTCATCGACATTGCGTCCATACACGGCATCGAGCTTTTCGCGAACGCCCAAGAATCTCTCGCTATTGACGTATGCAGAAACTGCATTTGAATAAAGCTCGCTTCGGGACCAACCTCGGATCTTGGCGAGCCGTTCAGCCTCTTCAAATATGGCATCCGGAATGGAAATCGCGGTTTTCATTACCTCAGTATAACCGTGGTTATACCCCGGCTGCAAGCTGCGACAGCTTGACGCTCGACACGAACCGCCGCCGTCGGCCACTTTGAGTCATCGACGTCGCTAGATTCGCCGCCCCAGAGCCGCCATTTCAGGGCGTAATTTCCGGCGGCGTTGTCTTCTCACGCATCCCTTTTTGACTTTAGATTTCGTCTCAGTTGACATGCAGGTATACCCCTGCATATACTTCATATGCAGGTCTGGGACTGCCTAACGAGACACAAGAGTATTACATGACCGCGAAGGATATCGACACGGTGTTCAAGGCACTCGCCGATCCAAGTCGTCGGGAGCTACTCGATCGATTACACGCCGAAAACGGCCAGTCCTTGACCCACTTGTGCCAAGGCCTCGACATGGCGCGCCAGTCTGTTACTCAGCACCTCGACGTGCTTGAACAAGCCAATCTGATATCCGTGCAATGGCAGGGCCGCGAGAAGCTGCACTACTTCAACCCCGTTCCCATCCATGAGATTTACGAGCGGTGGATTCGCAAGTTTGAGGAAGAACGCCTGGCGGCGTTGCACAATTTCAAACGAAAACTAGAAAGGAGATGATGGTGAGCAACGACAAGTTTGTGTATGTCACGTACATCGCAACGACGCCGGAAAAGGTCTGGGACGCCTTAATCAAAGGTGAGTTGACGCGGCAATATTGGAAACACGAAAACATCTCCGATTGGAAGGTAGGCTCCAAGTGGCAGCATATCTCGGACGACGGTAAGCGCACGGTAAAGCTGGTAGGTGAAGTCCTTGAGAGCGTTCCGAGCAAGCGCCTCGCCATGACCTGGGGCGAAGTGCCCGCGGCCGCGGAGAAGTCGAAGCATTCCCGCGTGGCTATCGACATCGAAACGGTCGGGGACATGGTGCGTCTGACGCTGACCCACGAGGAGCTCACGCCGGAAATGCGTCAGAAAATAACGCAAGGGTGGCCACGAGTCCTCTCCAGTCTCAAATCGTTCCTGGAAACCGGGCGTCCCCTCAATACTTGGGGCTAACGCCCACCCCACAACAAAATAAAATGGAGCCAACAATGAACGCTGGATCAATTCTAAAACAATTCTACGATGCCGTGCAGCACCGCGATATGGCAAAGGCGCGCACGTATCTCGATGACAACATGACTTTCGTGGGTCTATTCGAGACCTATCCGAACGCCGACGCTTACGTTGCAACCTTTACCCAGCTCATGAGTATCGTCAAGCGCCTCGACATAAAGGTCATCATCGCCGAGGGAGATAACGCCGCGGTTTTTATGGAGATGGAGACCACGGCTCCCGCGGCAGCCACCACGTTGGTCGCGGAGTGGCACCAGATGCGCAACGGAAGGATATACCGCGCCCAGTCGGCGTTCGATGGACGCCCATTTGCGGCAATGTTCGCCGGCAAATAGGGGAACAGCATGTTCAGCATTTTGCACACGGTGGGTGTTGAGGCGCCCGTCTCCAGTGTCTACGGCGCTATTAGCACCAAAGCCGGACTATCGGGCTGGTGGACGGAGAAAGTCACGGGAGATGAATGCGTCGGAGGTGTGTTGCATTTTAGTTTCGACGATCATGGCGGCAACGACATGAGAGTTTTGGAGCTGCTGTCATCCCGCCGGGTCGCTTGGGAGTGTGTGGGTGGTGCTCCTGAATGGATCGGTACGCGCGTCTCGTTTGACCTGAAAGAATCCGAGGGGGAATGCAAGGTGTTATTCGCACAACGGGGTTGGCGCGAAGAAGTCGAGTTCATGCACTACTGCAGCACCAAATGGGCGGTGTATCTGGTCGGCCTGAAGGCCCTCCTGGAGACCGGGCGCGGTACACCCTACCCCAATGACACGCGAATAAGTCGTCGCTTTGAATAGTCGAGTGGATGGTCGAACTACCAGGAGGGGATCATGGCGAGCAAGCAAAAGATCGTTTCGGAGTCGGAATGGCTCAAAGCACGTAAACGACTTCTGACGAAGGAGAAAAAATCTCTTCAACAACAGGAAGCGATGAGTGCGGCGCGGCGCAACATGCCCTGGGTAAAGGTTACTAAGCCGTACCGCTTCGAGGGCCCCAACGGCGATGTCGCGTTCAGCGACCTATTCAATGGCCGCAGCCAGCTGATTGTTTATCACTTTATGTTCACGTCTAAGAATGACGCCGGGTGCCCGCATTGCTCTTTGCGCGCCGACGGCTTCAACGGCGTTAATGTTCACCTGAAGCACCGCGATGTGACGATGGTCGCGATCTCGCGCGCACCCTACAAGAAATTGGCAGCCTACCAGAAGCGGATGGGGTGGACGTTCCCCTGGTTCTCGTCGGGCGATACGGAATTCAATTTCGACTACAACGTGTCGTTTACCCCAGAGGCCATTGCCGACGGCACGACCTTTTTCAACTACGCCAAGCAGAGCCCCGGGAATCCTGAGCGTGAGGGACACAGCGTGTTTGTTAAGGACAAGCGCGGCAACATCTTCCACACGTACTCGTGTTACACGCGTGGCAATGAGCCGTTGAATATTCACTATCATTATCTGGACATGGTGCCCAAAGGTCGGGATGAGAACGGCCGCGGACCGTACTGGGTGAGGCGCCACGACGAATACGAACCCTAAGCACTTGATACGCGGCGCTGTGCGGGATTACACCCAGATGGCCGTAGTGGCGGCGGTCCCACTCACTGACCGGTGGTTTGTGGCGAGTTCCGCAATCATTTTCCGAGTCGCGGACTTGGAACGAACGACCTGTGAACTGCTCGTCCGGCCGTTTGACCCCTGAGCATGATTAGCCAAGGACTCCACTCTAACCGCCACCTGGCCTTCCTTCTCACCGCGGCGGGAACCGTTCTTGGGCTGGCTGGCATTGACCTTGTTCTTCCCGCCATTCCGGCGATGCCGGCGCACTTAGGCGGTGGCGCAGAGGGCGCTCAGTTCGCCATCGCAGCGTTTGTTGCCGGCACGGCATCGGGTCTGCTGATTTTTGGCTCCATTGGCCCTCGCTTTGGGAGGCGGCAGACTCTCATTGCCGCACTTAGCGCCTACGCCACATTGTCCCTGGCTTGCGCCCTTTGTGATCGCATGGTTTTTCTAGTGACCCTACGCTTTTTACAGGGCGTGGCCGCATCGGCGCCCGCGGTTTTCGCACCGTCGGTTATTCGCAGCCTCTATGACGATACGGGCGCCACGAAGGCGTTTGGGGTGCTAGGAAGCATTGAATCACTCGTCCCCGCCCTCGCTCCTGCCGTAGGCATTGTACTTCTGCGTTTCGGCGGGTGGACGGCGTCATTCATTGTCACTTCAGCACTCGCCGCACTGTTGGCGTTAACAATCCAATTCGTTGATTCGATGCCGTTCAAGAGCAATCCAGAGCGCGCGACTGGCTCGTACCTGCGGTTGCTCAGAAGCGGTGTGTTTTTGCGATATGCCCTGAGCCACGCGTTCGTTCTAGGTGGCCTCCTAATATTCGTATTTGGCTCGCCGTTCGTCATTGTCCGGACAATGCAAGGCGTCATCGGCCAGTTCATCACGATGCAGATCGTAGGCGTCGCCTGCTTCATTGTTTCGGCAAACGCCACAGGATTTCTCGTGCGGCGATATGGGTCTGAACTGTTAATTCTATCAGGGACTCTGCTAGCGGCTGGCGCTGCACTGCTGATTCTGCTCTATGCCATTGCGGGAGGCCGTGATCCATCGATGCTGATCTACTTGTTTTTCCCAATGAATATCGGCTTAGGGTTGCGCGGCCCGCCTGGCTTTTTCCAAGCGCTCACGGCTGGTGGCGGCGATGACGAGCGGGCTGCTTCAATGACAATCCTTGCCATCATGGCTGTATCGGCCGCAGGCACTGCGCTACTGGCGCCTTTCATTCGTCATGGACTGGTGGCGCTCGCTGCCGCTGCGACACTTTCACAGGGATTTGCGGTGATCGTGCTCGCATTTCTACCTCGATTCCGTCCGCACGCTGACGTGATTCTCAGCTCTTTATCGAACCCCCAGGACGAGACACCATAAATGAACCAATCAATAGGATTGGTGGCAATCCTGGTGCGCGAATACGACGAGGCGCTGAACTTTTATATCGGCACGTTAGGTTTCCGGTTGATCGAAGATACACCGGTGCCGGTACAGCAAAAGCGGTGGGTGGTCGTGGCGCCGGTAGGCCCCCATTCTCCAAACCTGCTGCTCGCACGGGCTGTTGGGGATGAGCAGTCCTCGCGAATCGGAAATCAGGCTGGCGGTAGAGTGTTTCTGTTTCTGTACACCGACGATTTCTGGCGAGATTTTCGTTCGTTCCAGGCCAAAGGCGTCGTCTTCATTCGGGAGCCGAGGGAAGAGCCGTACGGCACCGTCGCTGTATTTAGGGACCTCTATGGCAACCTATGGGATCTGTTACAACCAAGGTGACTTATTCGTGGGGCTTGCTAAGCATAGCGGCGGGTCACTGGCTTCTATTCTGGGCTACGGTGATTGCGCACAGGGCTTAATCATCGAGTCCCAGCCCTTTCAAAATCCTGGGCGCATGTTTCTCCACGCGCGAGCTGCGAGTCGCCGATTGTTTCGCCCCGGCGAAATGCAGCAAATAGCCTTTCTGCCTTCCGGGGGTGAGCGCATGAAAGGCTTCCGCCAGTTCAGGGTCATCGTCCAAACGCGTTAGAAACTCCGCGGGCATATCAAATTGTGCGGCGCTCTTCATCTGAACCTTGGCGCCTGATTTCTCAATTGCAATGGCCTCCCTGATATGGGCTTTGACCGCCGCTTTCTGCTTGTTGATATCCGCAAGCGAGGTAAATCTGATTTGCCGCGCGGACTGTACGTTCTTGGTTTGCTGAACGAGGATGCCCTTGGGGTCCTTGAGCAAAGCGCCCTTCATGAATAGCAGGGCGCAATAATCCTTGAAGCCATGGATCAAAACTACGTTGCCGCCATTTAGATCGTAGCAAGCTTGGCCCCATTTCAATTCTTCATTGAGACCCGACGCAAGGCAGAGCTCGCGGAGCGCGGCATATTCTGCGCTCCAGCGTCTTTCCTTGCCATGAACCTTACTGACGAGTGGATTCATTTTCCTTAGATTCGATCCGTATAGTTTCTGGGCGTAGATTACATCTGTTCGCGTCGTGAGTACCGACTAATGACCGGTAGTGCGATCGCGGCGATGAATAATGCCATGTCACGCCCGGCTTCCGGCACAGCCGCGTCGAGACAGTGGGAACTGGGCGATAAGCCAATTCGCGTCCTAGGACAACGCAGGGACACGCCAGGCAACAAAAAGTGGAGCGGGCGATGGGAATCGAACCCACGGCTCAAGCTTGGGAAGCTTGGGTATTACCATTATACGACGCCCGCGCGAAGTGCTGATATTAGTCAGTTTCCATGCGCACAGGCAACTTTCGCAATCTTGCTGTCATCTACGACTCCATCGGGCGCTCCCAAGAGTAGTCATCGCTACAGTGGGCCGCCCTGGAATCCCGCACCTTGGCGCGCTATCGTACCCACGAGGCTAATGGAGGATTGTATGTCGCTGTACGGATTTGCGGTCTTTTGTGCCGCGTATCTTCTGGCCGTTGCCACCCCCGGACCGGGCGTCGCCGCCGTCATCGCGCGGTCGCTCACCCACGGCATGCGCGGTGCGCCGTCATTCATCGCAGGATTCCTGGTAGGCGATCTCATCTGGTTTGCCGCTGCGACGGCCGGTCTCGCCGCGCTGGCGCAGACCGCACAATCCCTGTTTCTCGCCGTGCGTTATGCGGGTGCCGTTTATCTCTTGTATCTCGCCTATCGGCTCTGGACCGCGCCTGCTCAGCCGCTCAAGGTCGACGCTATTCATGCCTCGCAGAGGCCGCTGCGATTGTTCCTTGGGAGTCTCTGGCTGACCTTGGGCAATCCCAAGGCGATGATTTTCTTTGTGGCATTGCTGCCGACGGTGGTTCATCTACAATCCCTGCGTTTCGAAGGCTACCTCCTGATTGCCTTCGCAGTAACGATCATCCTGCCGTTGGTGCTGGGAGCGTATGCATTCACCGCGTCGCGGGCGCGGCGATTCTTTCAAAAACCCAAATCGATTCGCTTGCTCAATCGCGGGGCGGGAACCGCGATGGCGGGCGCCGCGGTCGTGGTGGCCACCCAGTAGATCACTGCTCTCGCAGCCTGCGGCCCGCTGACCCCTTGGGGCCCTGCGCCGACCGCACCTCGCTGCGCGCCGGCCTTCACGACTCATACACCCAACGGCCGCCCAGCATCGTGCGCTCGACCTTGATGTCCTGCCAGTGCTCCGCCGGCGAGGTGAACGGATCCTCCTTGAGCACCACCAGGTCCGCGAGTTTCCCGGGCTCTATCGTGCCCTTGTCGTGCTCTTCGAATGAGGCATAGGCGCCGTCGAGGGTCGCGGAACGCACAGCCTCGGCCAGGGTGATGCGTTGTGCGGCTCCCCAGACGTGGCCGGTCGGATCCCGGCGCGTCGTCATGGAGTACAGCCAGAGCAGGGGTGAGGGCGGGCTGGCGGTGTAGTCCGAGGAGGTCGGCGGGCGCAGCCCCGCATCGATGAAGGAGCGGTAGGCGAACATGCGGTTGGTTCGTTCGTCGCCGTAGAAATGCATCACATCCCCGTGAAAATTCACGTAACCGGCGAATGGGATGGGAATCGCGCCCACTGCGCGAATGCGCGCGATGAGTTCGGGCGTGACCACGGTGCAGTGCTCGAGCCGAAAGCGCGGGTCGCGGCGCGGCAGCTCCCGGGATAGCTGCTCATACACGCCGAGCATGCGGTCGATCGCGCGCTCACCGTTGGCGTGCGTCGCAAGCTGAAATCCGGCGATCCACGCCCGGCGCGAATTTTCGTAGAGGCTCTCCCGCGTACCGCTTTCGACGCCGAAATAATTCGGTATTCCGATATAGGGCTGCGCCAGCCACGCGGTCCGTTCCGAGATCGACCCGTCGGCATACTGTTTGATTCCGCCGATGCGCACCATCGAATCGCCGAACCCCGTATGCAAACCCGCGGCGATGTAGCGATCCAGATAGGCGACACCCATGAGGCAGTACGCGCGAAAGAGCAGTTCACCCGAGTCGCGCGCATCTTGATAGCCCTGCAAGCCGTCGGGTGTCGCGTCGGCCTCGCAGGCCGAGGTCACGCCGTAACTCGCGTAGAGCTTCGAAATGAGAGCGACGCCGCGCCGATGATCGTCGCGCGTCAAGGTGTCGGGGATCTTCTGGAGCACCGCCTCCATGGCCTTGTCGGCCACCCGCCCGTTCAGTTGCCCGTCGGCGCCATGATCGAACCGGCCTCCGGGAGGGTCGGGTGTCGTCGCGCTGGCGCCGGCCTGCGCCAGCGCGAGTGAGTTCGCGTAGCCCGTGTGACCGCCGCGGTGCGTGACGATGGCGGGATGATCCGGAACCGCGGCGTCGAGATCGGCGCGCGTCAGCGGACGCGGCGTCTTGCCGTCATCGTAGAGATATCCCCGCACCCACTGGCCCGGCGGCGTCTGGGCGGCGCGGGTGCGCAGCGCCGCAAGAATCTCCTCGATCGAACTCTTGTCGCAGGCGACGTTCTTGAGCTGTGCCACCCCGCCCAGCCAGGGATGCGCGTGCGCATCATTGAACCCCGGCAGCACACGCCGGCGCGTGAGATCGATGCGCCGTGTCTGCTTGCCCGCGAGCGCCATAACCTCCCGGTCGGCGCCGACCGCGAGGATGCGGCCGTCACGGATCGCGATGGCCGCGGCCTCTGGGTTTTCGGGCTGCCCGCTGTACACCCGGCCGTTGTAGAGGATGACATCGGGATCTGCGCGCTGGAGGCGCATCAGCGGCATCGTCGCCAGGGTTTTGATTACATCGCGTCGGGTGGTGCGCACGTGCAAGTCTCCGCGTTAGAAGCCGGGCGCTACATCGTAAATCGTCCAGTCAGCGGCGCAGGTAAGCATCGGTGCCCTCGAGCCAATCCTGCCGCGGCGGATTGAAAACGTCCACGTCCAGCGTATCTTCGAGTGCCAACGCGCGATGCGGCAGGTTCGAAGGGATGACGAGCACCTCGCCGGCACGCACCGTCACTTCGCGCTCCTCGTGCGCCCCCAGCCAAAATCTGAGCGCGCCCTCGAGGATGTACGTGATCTGCTCGTTCTCGTGCGAGTGCTGCGGAACGTCATCGCCCGTCTTGAGATAGACATGGGCGATCATCATTCGCTGCCCGGTGATCAACCGCCGCGAAATGCTGCCCTTCATCGGCTCGGCGGGTAAATCCGCCCACCGATAATGGCGGGCACTTGCCGCTTCCACCGGGCTCGTTGCGGTAAGGGTATTCATCGGGTCATCCTTTATTTTGCCCGGCGCCGGCCTCAACATTCGGCCGATTCGCCCGTGGCCTCGATCTCCACCAGCAAATCCTCGCGGCACACGTCAGCTTGCAGGTACACAACGGGGGTCGACGATCGCAGCGGTCCCGCCAAAACCTCTTCGATGGCGCAAAGATCCGACGGCTGGCGCACATAGACTTTGAACTTGAGCCCGTCCATCGAGTAGCGCGCCCGTCCCACGACACGGTTCGCCTCCTCCAACAAGGCGTGGATGTTGGCCAGCGTCTCACGGGTTTGCGCGGCGACATCGCCCTGATGGATGGTTTCGTGACCGACGATGCTCGCGGTGCCGGAGACGAATAAATTGGTCCCCGCGGATTCGCTCAACACGCAGGCTCGCGAGAACATCGGGCTGTGCCGTCCAAACTTTGGCGGATAGTGATAGGCGCTGGTCTGTCGAGGATTTTCGATCATCTTCGGCGGCTGCCGGGCGGCCAGGAAATAAATGGATATCGGGCTGCCGGCGGGCGAACCCAAGGCGCTGGCCGCAGGCGCGGTGTTCACGGTCGCGCGGCCCGAATTGCGGAAAGCCAGTTGGCGCGCCGAATTGAAAAGGCGGTAGCGCTCGTCGCCGTCGGTTTCACGATTGATTTCCGGCAAATAATTCCAAATGCGGATCAAGTGCCGGTGCTCGGTATCCTTGAGCACCTCGAAAATCTCCCGGTAGGCGATTTCAGTCGCCCGGACCAGGGCACCGGAATGGCCGGCGGCACCGCTGCGAGGCGGACCCTCGGCCTCGATGGCGCGCTCTTCGATGCTGATGGAACCGAACAGCAGTTCCCGGCAGTAGCGGTACCGCACGCGGCTCTGCCGCGCGGCGCCATTGGAGAGTTGAACCTCCGGTCCCGCAACCCGCCAGACCTCGCAAAGGCCGCCATTCGCGCCCAGGGTGGGCGTCATGCTGGCGGTAATGGGAGCTCGCGCCCCGTCAATCGCCGGCGGTTTCTCGAACCCCACGATACCCAGGACGTTCCTCCACCAGGAGGGCGCCTGGGAAGCAATCCGGTCGGAAGACAGATAATCGAGTTGCAGCGCTGCAGTGCTTGCCGCCGTGGAGGGCGCCGTGGAAGTCCGCGTGGTAGTCATCGAAAGCCAGTTTAGCCTGCCTGTTGCGGAACCGGTAGCGGCTGCGGGTCAATCCTTGAGCGGCGGCTTGGCGCGATACTGGCCCTGGAAGGCGAGCATCCATCCGGGGTATTCCTGCGGCAACTGACTCACCTCATCGAGTTTCTTTGTTTCCTCCACCGAGAGCTGCACGCGCGACGCGGCGATGTTGTCGCGCAATTGATCCATCGATTTGGCGCCGATGATCACGCTGCTGACGAAGGGCTTGCTCAAAATCCAGGCCAGTGCAATCTGCGCCACGGACACCTGGCGTTGCTGCGCCAGGGGACGCATGGCGTCGATGCACTTGAACGCCCGCTCCTTGTCGACAGGGGGAAAATCGAACGCGGTTCGCCGCGCGCCGGCAGGGCCCTTGTCATCGGCAGCCTGGTACTTGCCGCTGAGCAGTCCGCCGGCCAGTGGGCTCCAAACCATCAGGCCCAGCTTTTGATCCTGCAATAGCGGGACGACTTCGCGCTCGAGATCTCGGCTCGCGATGGTGTAGTAAGCCTGCACGCTGACGAATTTCGCAAAGCCCCTTTTCTCCGACACGCCGAGGGACTTCATGATCTGCCACGCGGCCAGATTGCACAGACCGATGTATCGCACCCTGCCCGACCGCACCACATCGTTCAACGCATCCAGCGATTCTTCGAACGGCGTCAGCGGATCGAAGCCGTGCACTTGATACAGATCGATGTGTTCGAGCTGCAAGCGCTTCAGACTGGCATCGACTTGATTGAATATATGGTGCCGCGATTGTCCGCGTCCGTTCGGCGTCTCATCCATGCTGCCGGTGGATTTGGTGGCGACGATGAGCTGCTCGCGCGGCAGTCCCAGCGATTGCAGCGCCTGACCGAGCAGCATTTCAGACTTCCCCATCGAATAGACGTTTGCGGTATCGATGAAGTTGATGCCGGCCTCGAAGGCAAACTTCACTTGTTCGTTCACCTCGTCCTGCTGCAGACTGCCGATGTTTTCCCAGATGCCTTTGCCGCCGCCGTAGGTCATCGTCCCCAGGCACAATTCCGAGACATACAAGCCGGTCTGTCCGAGTAAGTGATAGCGCACGACGATCTCCGATCAATCTAGGCGTTGTTGGTTGAAAAGGAAGCGCCAGAGCTTACAACGAACGGACGGCGACGGCTGTTGTCCCACTCCATGTGACCAACTCTCGGGAGCCTCCATGAAGACCCTCGCCTGGATCATCATCGCCGCAGCCGCTCTGGGGGCCATTGGCTGCCGTTGGGACACCAGGTATACGGTCGGCGGCACGCTGACGGGCCTCAAGGGCCGAGGCCTGGTGCTCGAGGACAACTCGGGCAGTGACTTGAGCTTGGCCTCGAACGGCGCATTCGTCTTCCGGCACGGCATCAAAAACAGCGACGGCTATTCAGTCACGGTCAGGACGCAGCCGTCCAATCCGACGCAGACCTGCGTCGTTCACAATGGTTTCGGCATCATCGACAAAGCCGATGTCACCGGCGTCATCGTTTCCTGCACGCAGGCCGGACGCTTTGCCTACGTCGCCAATCAAGTCTCCGACGACTTGTCGGGGTATTCAATCGACTCCGCCACCGGTTTCCTGACGCCCGTCGCCGGCTCGCCGTTTGCCGCATCGGGCACGAGCCCGGCATCGCTGGTCGTGGATCCGAACGGTGTGTTTCTCTATGTGGCGAACAACGGCTCGAACGACATCTCGGTGTTTGTCATCGATGATGCGACCGGAGCACTCACCCCCTCCGGATTTCCGATTCCCACCGGTAGCGGCCCCGATGCCGTGACGGTCGACCCGACGGACCGCTTTCTCTACGTGGCAAACCTCGCGTCGAACAGCGTCTCGGCCTTTTCCATCGATGGTTCCACCGGCCGGCTGAGCGAACTTGCCGGCTCTCCGTTTCCCGTCGGAGCGGAACCGACGGCATTGAAGATCGACCCGAACGGCAACTTTCTGTATGTCACAAACTTCGGCGGCGGCGATGTCGCCGTGTTGTCGATCGACGCGGCCACGGGCTCCTTGAGCCCCATTTCCGGCTCCCCATTCGGCGCCGGCGCCGGCGCCCTCTCGATCGCCATCGATCCGATGGGAACCTTTGCCTACGTCGCCAATGTGACGGCTGCCAGCCTCTCCGAATACGCGATCAACGCGTCGACGGGCGCGCTGACGCCGGTGTCCGGTTCGCCGCTGGCCACCGGAACCAGCCCCGAATCGCTTGCAGTCGACCCGGCGGGCCACTACGTGTATGCCGCGAACGTCACCGCGAACAACGAGGTGGCGGCGTATTCCATTTCGGGCAACGGCGCCTTGACCCCGTCGGGCTCGCCGATAGCCGCAGGCGCCTTGCCCGTCGATCTGGTGCTCGATCCATCCGGACAATTCGCCTATGTCGCCAACGATAACTCGGGCGACCTTTCCGTGTATTCCGTCGATACCGCGACCGGTGTGCTGAGGCAGGTCAGCCATTCGCCGTTCGCCGCGGGCACTCGGCCGCGTTCGATCGCCATCGATTGACGAGCTCCGCGGCCATTGCGGTTATAGTATCCGCGGCGGCGCATTACGCGCTCAAACCCCTGAAGGATCGAGGCTTGATGAGCATCAATGATGTGACCGCAGGCTGTCACGTGCCGCGCGAATTCAACGTGATCATTGAAATCCCGATGAATGCGGATCCAATCAAGTATGAGGTCGACAAACGATCGGGGGCGCTGTTCGTCGATCGCTTCATGATGACCGCGATGCACTATCCCGCCAATTACGGGTACGTGCCGCACACCGTCGCCGACGACGATGATCCCGTCGACGTGCTGGTGCACACGCCCTTCCCGCTGCTGCCCGGCGTAGTGGTGCGCTGCCGCGCGGTCGGGGTGCTGCGCATGGAGGATGAGAAGGGCGGCGACGCCAAGCTGCTGGCGGTACCCGTGGACGAAATCTGCCCGTTATTCGAACACTGGAAGTCGATTGCGGACGTGCCGGACATCCGCCTCCGGCAAATTCAGCATTTCTTCGAGCACTACAAGGACCTTGAGGCGGGAAAGTGGGTCAAGGTCATCGGTTGGGCGGGAGTCGACGTCGCGCATGCGGAGATTTTGAACGGCATCAAGCGCTATGAGGCCGAACGGCAGGCTCTGTCGTAAATCGGGGGCCCCGCAGCTCGCCAGCTCACAGGACGCGATCTCCTGGTGCACCGCACCGTATCGCCATCCTGCGGCTGGCCGCTGAGTGAGCTCGCATGGACTACCCGCATGGACTACCCGCATGAACTACACGCACGAACTACCCGTTCTTCGAGTGGCCTGCGTGAAGCGCAGCGAGGCGCGAATTGTCGACTTCCCGGATCGCTCGGGCGACCGCCTGACTTCGGCAATCCTCGACCCTCTGTCGGAATATCAGGTCGTTTATTGCCGGGTCCGGGCAGGCCTGCCGCGCCGCGTACGTGATCCGCTGATACAGCGCTTTCACGCCGGCGTCGGTCGCGAGGTTCAGGTCACCGTACTTGACGACAACGGCGGTGGGCTCGCTGTCGCGGGGGGTGGCGGCACCCGCTGAGGCCAAGCCCAAGACTCCGACGAGACTGCCCAGCGTCAGCAGTGCAAACTTGGCCCGCGAGCTTTGGCAGCGGGCGGTGATCAAATGACTCATGACATGCTCCTGGAAAATGGTGTTGGCGGCGCGTTTATGAGATACCGCGGGAGGCATGCGAGTCAGCGGCGCGCCGTCGAGGTCGTCCCATCCATAGACGGTTTCGTCCCGGACCGCCGGCAAGGGAGCCGCAAATACCGTTTAACTAAGCTAGGCTTGGCGCCATGATCGGAATCGGAATCGCAGAGCCATCGGCCCGCCGCTTTGTCGGAGGCCTCTCCCTGTCGCAATTTCTGGGCATCGCGGGCCTGTTTTGGGCCTACGTCACCGTGACGAACATTTTGTACGCCTACAGCATGCGCACCGGCTTGGCGCGTATGACCAGCTTCCCTCTGTTTGCCACGTGGGACGCGCGGCTCTTGCAGCACGTGATGCTGCTGCCGGTCTTGCTGGTGTCGTATTGGGCCTCGCTCAAGATTCAGTGGCGTCCGCTGTGGATTGCGCTGCCGCTGCAGCTGATCCTCGCCACCCTGTTTGCCGCCTTGGCCTATCTGGCCATGATCGCTGCCGAGATGACTCTGTGGAGTGCGGAGTGGCACGAACACCCCGTGACGCATGTCTCCGATCCCTGGGCCGACCCCTTTTTCCTCTCCCTGTGGATGGCCAGTTTCGTGAGTTTCCTGCCGACCTATGGGTTTGGGCTGGCGTTGATCACCGGCTTGGCGCTGTACACGCGATTCCGAAATTCCGAACTCAGGCTCGCGGCGCTCGAGCGCGAATGGAGCGCCGCCCGCTTGGCGGCCCTGCGCATGCAATTGTCGCCGCACACACTTTTCAATCTGCTGCACACCATTCGCGGGCATATCGAATGGGACCCCAAGGGTGCACAGTCCATGGTAGTTCAGCTCGCAGACCTACTGCGCCGGCTGCTCAACGCCGGCGAGCGCGATTTCTCGACCTTGAGCGATGAATTGCAGTTCGTCCGATTGTATTTGGAGTTGCAGCAGCGGCGCTTCGCTGACCGGCTGAACGTGGTTCTGCCGACAATTGAGGAGATTCCCGCCGTGTGGGTGCCGAGCCTCATTCTGCAGCCGCTGGTCGAGAACGCCGTGGTCCACGGCTTGGCGGGGCATCAAGGAGCCGTGACCGTGCGCGTCACGGCGGCGATGGCGCAGGACGTGCTGACTCTGCGTGTGCTCAACACCATAGCGCCCGAAAAGTCGGTCGGTGACACAGGCATTGGCCTCAATAACGTTCGTGAACGTCTGGCCGTTCAGTTCGAGGGCCGCGCCGGCCTCGCCGCCGGCAGGACCGACACACAATGGTGCAGCGAGATCACCATGCCGGCGATTCGCCAGTCTCCGCCGCGCGAGACGCAACGGGCGATGGCATTGGTCAGCGCATGATGGACGTCATCATCGTCGACGACGAACCGGCGGGCCGGCGCAGCTTGCGCGAATACTGCGAGGCGGAGGACGATTTGCGCGTGGTGGGCGAGTACGGCGATGGCGTAACCGCCTTGGCCGCCATTCGGGAGCAGCGGCCGCAACTGCTGTTTCTCGACATCCAGATGGATCCTCTGAATGGCATCGAGGTTGCCCGCGCGTTGGAGCCGTCGCAGATGCCCTCGCTGGTGTTCGTCACCGCCTACGACAGCTATGCACTCGAGGCATTCGAGGTTTGCGCCGTGGACTATTTGCTCAAGCCGTTCGATCAGGAACGCTTCCGCAGGACCCTGGAGCGCGTGCGGCCGCGCCACGCGCAGTCGGGAGTCAACGAGCGCCAGGCATTGCTCGCCGGTCTGCTCGCGCAGCTGGAACGCGGCGCGCGCGCTCCCGCCGAGGAGCGGTCGCGCATACTGGCGGAATTCGGCGGTCACATCCACGTGCTCGAGGCGGCGCAAGTCGAAATGATCGAGGCCGACCGCAACTATGTCGTGATTCGTGTCGGGAAGGACAACTTCCACGCCCGCAGCACGCTGCAGCAGGCGGAACTGGCGCTGCGCTCGCAGCCGATGCTGCGCATCAGCCGCTCCTGCCTGGTCAATATGAATTATGTCAAAGAGGTGAATCGCACCCTGCGCGGCGATTTCATCCTGGTGCTGGCCGGCGGGGCCACCGTCACCAGCAGCGAAGGATTTCGCGGCAAGGTCAAGGACTTCTTGAGTACCTTGCGAATTGCCTGATCACAGCAATTCCTCGTGCGCGAACGGGCCGAGGATTTTCAGCGTGAAGCGCTGCATGCGCGTGGTTTCCGGGTCGGTGTACCAGGTCTTCTCCGAGCCCGGCTCGCCGCTCGTCCATTCGATGCGATTGGTGTGGTCCACCAGCCGCAGCTTGTAGCTGCCGTCCGCGCTGATATCATCGAGCAAATTGGTAACCTGGTGGGCGATATCGGCGCTGCGAATCACGAGCCCGAGTTCGCTGTTGGTCCGCGCCGAACGTGCATCCATGTTCAGCGAACCGATGAACACCATTTTTTGGTCGATCACCAGCGCCTTGGCGTGCAGGCTTGCGCTGGAACCGCGAAATGGGTGAAAGCGGGCGCGTTTTTGCCCGAGCTTGGGCCGCACCTCGGACAGCTCGACGCCGAGTTTCAGCAGCGCGGCGCGGTAGCGCGAATATCCGGTGTGCACCAGGGGAGAATCGGTCGACGCCAGAGAGTTGGTGAGTATCCGGATGTGCACGCCCTGACTCACGAGGTCGCGCATCATGGCGACACCGTCTTTACCGGGTACGAAGTACGCCGAAATCACGATGAGCTCTTGTTTGGCGGAACGCATCAGGGCCGCGATGTTGTTGGCTATGTTGACCTCCTCCCCGGAAGAGGCGTCGCTCGCGATCTTGGCGGGCCGATCCGCGAGCACCGTGGCGGGGACCCAGGTCAGATGCACACTGCCCGATTCCAATTCGTGCTCCAGCCAGTTGGCGCTCGCGGCGGCGCTGCTTTCCGACGGCCGCGGCGGAGGCGGCTCGGCGCTCACCGGCGCCGCCACGGAGGCGATCGGGTAGGCGTACTTGCTGTTCCAAAAAGCATCGAACGATGCCGACAGCTCCGGCACGATGGCGCCCGCCGCGACCACGTCCAGATCGATGAAGTTGCTGTGCTCGTCGCGCGTGAAGTATTGATCGCCGATGTTGCGGCCGCCCGTGACGGCGAGCGCATTGTCGGCGACGAACAGCTTGTTGTGCATGCGGTGATTGATGCGCGGAATGTCGTTCACCGACGCGAGCAAGCGGGTCCAGATCTTGGATCGTCCGCCGGGGAAGGGATTGAAGACCCTGACCTCGACATTCGCATGCTGTCCCAGATGCATGAACCGTCGATCCTCGCCCGCGGTATTGAGGTCGTCGACCAGAACGCGCACCCGCACGCCGCGATCCGCGGCCAGGCGCAGATGGTGTAGCAGCAAGCGCGCCGAGTCGTCCTGATGAATGATGTAGTACTGAATGTCGAGCGTGCGTTCGGCATGGTCGGCGAGCGCGATGAGATCGGCCAACGCCTCCTCGCCCGATGTCAGCAGGCGGATACCCGACAGATTCTTGGCCCCCTCCTCGGCGGCGACGACGCGCCCCAGCGACGTGCTCTCAGGGTCGGGCAGCGCTTCGGAGTGGATCTTCACGACGTGCCGCGGCAGGCCGACGCAACCGGAGATGAGGAGCAGGAGGACGGCGATCGCGGGTAATGTGCCGCGCATGCGCCGCAGCTGCATGCCGCACGTTGGTTTACGCACCATCGAGGCATCATATCAGGCACACTTTGCGCCCATGCAGACACAACGCCGCATTCGCAGCTTCGTGCTTCGCGCCGGCCGCATGACCCCCGCGCAGGAGCGCGCGCTCGTGGAACTATGGCCCTCCTATGGCGTGGAGCTGGGCGATGCCCCATTGGACCTGGAGGCGATCTTCGGACGCCGCGCGCCGCGCTGCCTCGAGATCGGTTTCGGGGTTGGCGAAGTGATCGGGAGTCTGGCCGAGAACCACCCGCACATCGACTATTTGGGGCTGGAAGTGCATCGCCCCGGGGTCGGCCGGTTGCTGCTGCGCGCCGCGCAGATGAACCTGCGCAACTTGCGCGTCATCGCTCACGATGCGGTCGAGGTATTGAAGGATCATATTCAGGATGACTCCTTCGATGAGATTCTGGTGTTCTTTCCCGATCCCTGGCACAAGAAACGGCATCACAAGCGTCGCCTGATCGACCCGGCGTTCATGGAATCGGTGGCGGCCAAGCTGTGCCGTGGAGGTGTGCTGCGCCTCGCCACGGACTGGCAAGCTTACGCGGAACAAATGCTGGCCGTATGCAATGCCTGCCCTCGTCTTGCATCGTTGAGCGCGGACGGGACCTACGTGCCGCGGCCGGACTTCAGGCCGCCGACACGCTTCGAGCGGCGCGGAGCGCGCTTGGGTCACGGCGTCTGGGATCTGGCTTACGCCAAGCTCGCAACCTCCGTGGCCGCGACGTCCCCGACGCCGCCACAGCCGTAACCGATGAGGCCGACCGTAGGGGGATGGACTACGGCGGCCGATCGAAAATTTTCAACGCGGTTCGCTCGTCGGCGATGTTGCTGCGCGCAAAAATTACATATTGCGCGAACGACTCATTGGGAGTTGAATGGAGTCGAGTAGCAGACGGAGACGGCGATGAACGCAATCAGGCCGATCGTAGGTCAGTGGTATCGAGGCAGTACCAACGAGCTCTTTGAAGTGGTCGCCATCGATGACCAGGACCAGACCATTGAAATTCAATACTTCGACGGTACCGTCACTGAAATGGAATTTGATTCGTGGAACGAGCAGCTGCTGGACGAACTCATCGATGCGGCCGATGCACCGGAGGATTGGTCGGGCGCCGTGGATGTGGAAGCCGAAGACTTGGACCGCGAATTCGAGGACAGCACGCGCAGCCTTTGGTCAACCCCGAACGATCGTTCGCTGCGCCGGTGACGTTGCCGATCGTTGGCGCTTGAATAACTAGCGCTTCGCCGCCTCGCGTGCCGCGAGCACAACACGCTAGGCCTTTGCGGCTTCGCGGACGCCCAAATCATTCAAGGGCCGGCGCAAAATCACCAGCAAAATCAACCCTGGCACCGCGACAAGGCAGGTGACCACGAAGAAATTTGCCCATCCGATCACGGGAACGAGATGCCCTGCAATCCAGCCCGTCACGTTTCGCGGCAAAGTGGCGAGCGCGGACAACAGCGCGTATTGAGTGGCGCTGAAATCCGCCGAGCACAGCGACACCAGGAAGGCGACGAATGCGGCCTGGCCCATTCCGCCGACCATGGTATCCAAGGATGTTGCCAGCACCAGCAACCAGACTTTCTTGCCGGCCAGCGCCAGCCACATGTAGAGCAAGTTGGTGAGAGCCTGGCCGATGCCGAACACCAGCAGGGACCGGAACGTTCCCCAGCGTAGATAAACCCAGCCGCCGAATGCCACGCCGATCATGGTGGAAACCGTCATGTTGACTTTGCCGGCGATGCTCAATTCATGCAGGGAAAACCCGACGCCTTGGATCATGAAAGTGCTGTACAGGCTGAGCGCGAGAGCATCGCCCACTTTGTAGAGCAGGACGAGGGCCAGAAAGCCCCAGATGCCTTTTTGCCTGAGCAATGCGCGCAAGGGGTGCCAGACCGCATCGGCCAGGGTGCGCGGCGCCTGGCCCGGCGTGTCCGGCTCGGGCGCCCAAAGTGTCGCCAGCATGGTGGCCGCCATGATGCCGGCCACGAACAAAAATGCCAGCTGCCAGCCGACGCTCGCGGCAACATAGACGAGCACCGCGCCCGCCAGCATCGCCGCCGTGCGATATCCGAACGCGTGCGTAGCGGCGGCCAGGCCGCGCTCGCTGGGCGGAATGGTGTCGACGCGATACGCGTCGATCACGATATCCTGAGAGGCTGACAGAAACACCAGAAAGACGGCAATGACGCCGAGCACGTAGGGTTCTTTGGTCGGGGAACTGAAACCCATGGCGCCGATGCAAATGGCCAGGCAAGCCTGAAAAATCAAGATCCAGCCGCGCCGCCGGCCGAGGATCGGCGGCAGGTAACGATCGAGCAACGGCGCCCACAAGAACTTGATGTTATAGGGCAGCGCGACCAGGGAGAAAATTCCGATGGCCTTGATGCTGAGGCCTGCGGAAGCCAGCCACGCTTGCAAGGTGAAATTCGTCAGATTGAACGGCAGCCCGGAGGCAAAGCTCAAGAACAGAATGGCCGTCATGCGCTTGTCGCCAAGCGCTTGCAGCAACGTGGGCTTCTTCGCCGCTGCGGTCAAACGCCGGGACCCGCTATTGGACCGTCCCCACGACTCACGTTCAACATGACGATGCGCATGGCGCGCGATAGTATCAGGGCTCATGACCTTGGCCTATCAAAGTGATTTCATCGATTTGTGCGTGCGGCTCGGCGTCCTGCGATTCGGCAGCTTCACCCTGAAATCGGGCCGCGAGAGTCCTTATTTCTTCAATGCCGGCTTATTTGGCACCGGTGCGGCCATCGGCGCGCTGGGACGCGCCTACGCGGCGGCGGTCATGGCCTCGGATCTCAAGTTCGATATGCTGTTCGGCCCGGCCTACAAGGGCATCCCCTTGGTCACCATCACGGCGGCGGCGCTCGCGCAAGCGGGCCGCAACGTCCCGTTTGCCTTCAACCGCAAGGAAACCAAGGACCACGGTGAGGGCGGCAACATCGTCGGCAGCCCCTTGAGCGGGGGAGTGCTGATCGTCGATGACGTCATCACCGCGGGCACGGCGATTCGCGAATCCATCGACATCATCCGGGCGTCCGGCGCAAGGCCGGCCGGAGTCTTGCTCGCCCTGGATCGGCAGGAACGCGCTCCGCAAAGCGCACGATCGGCGGTCCAGGAGGTCCAAGATCGGTATGAAATACCGGTCATTTCAGTCGTCAATCTGGCCGAATTGATGGATCATTTCTTGGTCCGGGGGCGCACGGATGACCTTGAGCGCATGCAGGCCTATCGGGAGCGTTATGGGGTCACAGACTGAGGTGCAGGCCCTAGAAAACGCCCGGCGCTCCGCTCACAATGGCGGCCGCTTCATCTTGAGGATATGCACTTGAAGAATGTCGCTGGGATGCTCTGCGCGGTAACTCTGCTCGCCAGCGCAAGTTTTTCGACCTGGGCCGACGCCGGCCGCACCGTTTATAAATGGGTGGACGAACATGGGGTTACCCACTACGGTGACCATATCCCCCCGGAGTACGCGACGCAGGAACGGCAGGTCATCAACAAGCAAGGTGTCGAGATCCGCCGCCTCGAGGCCCAGAAGACCCCCGAGCAGCTGGCCGCCGAAGAACAAAAGAAACTCGAGATTGAACAGAGCCAGAACCGGGACAGGAACTTGCTGAACACCTATGTGTCGGTGCAGGAAATCGAGCGCCTGCGCGATCAGCGCCTGACGCTGCTTTCCGATCAGATCAAGGTCACCTCGCAATTTCTCGAAGTGCTGAACGGCAAGCTGAAGAAGCTGCGCGCCTCCAGCACGCACTTCAAGCCCTATAGCGACGATCCGAACGCCCCGGCCATGCCGGATCAAATAGCCGAGGACCTGGTGCGGCAGGGGAACGATATACGCACACAGGAGCAGAACTTGCGCGAAAAACGCAGCGAGGAAGCGACGATGCGGAAGCAATTCGAGAGCGACATCGAACGCTTCAAGGAACTGAAGGGGATCCATTGACGCCGAAGACTCGAATTCTGCTGGGGGTCACCGGCGGCATTGCCGCGTACAAGAGTCCGGACCTGGTGCGACGACTGATCGAACGCGGCGCGGACGTGCAGGTTGTCATGACGGGCGCGGCGCAGCGCTTCGTGTCTCCCATGAGTTTTCAGGCGGTATCGGGCCGGCCGACGCGCAGCGATCTGTGGGACGGTGCGGCGGAAGCCGCGATGGGGCACATCGAACTCGCGCGCTGGGCGCAGGTGGTGCTGATCGCACCGGCGAGTGCGGACTTCATCGCACGCCTGGCCGGCGGACGCGCCGATGATTTATTGTCCACCCTGTGCCTCGCCACCGAGGCGCCCATTGTCCTTGCTCCGGCGATGAACCGCGTCATGTGGGCGAACAAGGCCACGCAGACGAATGTGGAGACCCTGGTATCGCGCGGCATACGCATCCTGGGCCCCGCGTCCGGCAATCAGGCGTGCGGCGAAGTGGGCGTGGGACGCATGTGGGAACCCGCCAAACTCGCCGACAGCCTGCTGGAGCCGCCGGCCAATGCCGGCTTGCTGGCCGGGCTCAATGTCTTGATCACGGCGGGCCCGACCCGCGAGCGCCTCGATCCGGTGCGTTATCTCACCAACCGCAGCTCGGGGAAAATGGGATTTGCCGTCGCCGCGGCGGCCCGCGAAGCCGGCGCGCATGTCACCATCGTCAGCGGACCCGTGCAATTACCGACGCCGGTCGGCATCACGCGCATCAACGTGGAAAGTGCGCGCGATATGTACGCCGCGGTTCACCGCCAGGTGGCGGACGCCGACGTGTTCATCGCGGCCGCGGCGGTCGCCGATTTTCAGCCGGTGACCGTCGCCAAACAAAAGATCAAGAAGCAGGGCCTGTCCGTCAAACTCGAGCTCGAGCCGGCGCCCGACATTATCAAGTCGGTCGCGGACTTGAGCCCTAAGCGGCCGTTCGTCGTCGGTTTTGCGGCCGAGACCAACGACGTCGAAGAGAATGCGCGCATCAAGCTCAAGCGCAAGAAGCTCGACATGATTGCCGCCAATCAGGTCGGCGACGGCGTCGCTTTCGATTGCGACGACAATGCCCTCACCGTCATTTGGCCCGGCGGCAAAGTCGAGGTCGCGCGCGGACCGAAAGTCGACGTCGCGCGCCAGCTCATCGCCCTGATTGCGAGTCGCCTGCCGCCGCATGACGGCAGCCCGCGGCGCGGTCCGCGCAAGCGCCGAATCGCCGCCGCCCTGCCGCGCGATCGAGTGCGCCCCCGTCGCGCGCGCCGGTGACCAGGTGCGGCGAACGATCAAGCTGCGCATTTTGGATCCGCGCATCGGCCGGGAATTCCCCTTGCCGCAAAGCGCGACGGCGGGCTCGGCGGGTATGGATTTGCGCGCCTGCCTGGACGCCCCACTGCTCCTCCCGCCCGGCGCCGCCGAACTGATTCCGACCGGCATTTCGATTTACATTGCGGACCCGGAGCTTGCCGCGGTGCTGCTGCCGCGATCCGGATTGGGCCACAAAAGCGGCATCGTGCTCGGCAATCTGGTTGGTCTGATCGATTCCGACTATCAGGGACCGCTGATGGTGTCGGTCTGGAATCGCGGCGCCGCGCCCTTCAGAATCAACGCGGGCGACCGGATCGCGCAGATGGTGTTCGTGCCGGTGGTGCAGGTGCAGTTCGACGTGGTCGAGGATTTCCAGGGCACGGCGCGCGGCGCCGGCGGCTTCGGGAGTTCAGGGCACACCTAGTGGGCACGGGCACGCCTCGTGGGCACGGGCACGGCCGGGGCAACGTAACTCCCCGCTCGCCAGCGAAATGCAGCTAGAGAGTTCTTCCCGCGCCCGTCATGCTCGCGTCCATGGCAATTCGGGATTGGCCCAGTGACGAGCGACCGAGAGAGAAGCTGCTCGACCGGGGCGCCGCGGCGCTGTCGGACGCGGAATTATTGGCCATCTTGCTGCGCACCGGAACTCGCGGCCGCTCGGCGGTCGATCTCGCGCGTGACGTGCTCAATAATTTCCGCTCGCTGCGCAAGTTGATCGCGGCCGATCGGCAGCGATTCTGCGCCGAGCGCGGACTTGGGCTTGCCCGCTTCGCGGAATTGCAGGCGGCCGTCGAGATCGCCAAGAGGCAGCTGTCGGAGACCCTGCGCGCCGGCCCGTCGCTGGCGTCGCCCAAGGCCACCCGAGATTTTCTGTCCTCGCAATTGCGTGATCTCGAACACGAAGTGTTTTGCTGCCTGTATCTCGACAAACGCCATCGCCTGATTCAATTCCAGGAATTGTTCCGCGGCACGATCGACGGCGCGAGCGTGCATCCGCGCGAAATCGTCAAACTGGCTCTGCAGCGCAACTCTGCCGCCGTCATCATCGCGCACAATCACCCATCCGGCGTCGCCGAGCCGAGTCAGGCCGACGAATTGATCACCCAGCGCGTCAAGGAAGCGCTCGCCTTGGTCGACATACGCCTGCTGGATCACATCATCGTCGGCGACGGCGCCAGCGTGTCGCTGGCGGAACGTGGACTTGTCTAATATGTGGAGTTCGACCTGCGGCTACTTCGAGGTTGCGGGCCTGCCGTCGGGCGACGGGTGCTTGGCGGCCTCGGCCCGCAGCCACGTGTGGAACGCAGCCACCTTCGGCATTTCGCGATGGCAAGCCTGCCGAGACGCACATCGTCGGCAACCAGGCTCCAGCGCGCGAGAGCCAATCCGGCGCCGGCTTCGGCGGCTCGCACGATGGCGAGGGCCAGGTGCAATGGGGACCCGGGGGCAATCGGGAGCCGGGGCGCATCTTGACAATACGATATTCATCGTAATATCGTATTAATATGAAAACCTCCCGGATCATCCAAGCGCTGGGCGCGCTGGCGCACGAGCACCGGTTGGCGATCTTCCGGCTGCTGGTCGAACGCGGACCTGTGGGCTTGCCGGCCGGGCGTATTGCCGATCGGATCGGTCTGGTGCCGTCATCGCTCACGTTTCATCTGCAAAATCTGCAGCGTGCCGGGTTGATCGCGCAGCGCCGCGAAAGCCGTCAGCTCTTCTACTCGGCCGACTTCACCGCGATGAGTGCGCTGGTGGGGTATTTGACCGAGAACTGCTGTGCCGAGAGCGGCGAACAATGCTCGGCGAGCTGCGCGCCGCCGCAGCCCGCGAAATCGACTGCACGCGCGATCAAAACCGCCTAGGCGACGCGCCCATGCCCGAACCGCTCGTGATCCATGGACGTCCGACTCGATCGAGCGCGGTCGCTTTGCTCGAGGGCGAAGGCTTGCCCGTATCGGACCTGACCGATCGGCAGCTGGAGCACTTCTTCTTCACCGGACCCAAGGATTCGCCCATCGGGTTGGTCGGACTCGAGCTACACGGGAGCGACGCGTTGCTGCGCTCGCTCGTGGTCGGCGCGGGCGCGCGCGCCGCGGGGCTGGGATGCGCGCGATTTACCTTTGCCCGGCAAGCTCCGCGCTCATGATGAAACAGCTTTAACCCTATGGGTGAATCATGAAACGATTCCACGTGCATGTCAGCGTCGAGGATCTTCCCGCCTCAATCCGATTTTATTCAACCTTGTTCGCGGCGGAGCCCTTAGTCCGGAAATCGGACTACGCCAAATGGATGCTCGAAGATCCGCGGATCAATTTCGCGATCTCGTCGCATCGCCAACCCGTGGGTGTGAATCATCTGGGCTTCCAGGTCGATTCCGGCGAGGAACTGCGTGGCATGCATGCACAGCTGCAGGCGGCCGATTCGCAAATGGTCCAAGAGAACGAGCAGCCATGCTGCTACGCCAAATCGGACAAGTACTGGGTCACTGATCCGACCGGAATTGCGTGGGAGACCTTTCACACTCTCGGCAGCATCCCGGTCTATGGCGAAGATACGCCGGTTTTCAACCACGGCGTATCCACCGTTCCCGACAGCGGAGCCTGCTGCGTTCCAGCGGCGACGGTGAATGAGCCGTGTTGTGTTCGGCGATGACGCACACGGTCTACAACGTTTTGTTTTTATGCACCGGCAACTCCGCGCGCAGCATCCTGGCGGAGTCGCTCATCAACGCTTTGGGCCGCGGCAAGTTTCGCGGTTTCAGTGCCGGGAGTTTCCCGAAGGGCCGGGTGCATCCGATGGCGCTGGAACTTCTCGGGCGGATGAATCTCCCGACCGAGGGGCTTCGAAGCAAAAGCTGGGACGAGTTCGCGGCGCCGGGCGCGCCGCCGCCCGACTTTATCGTCACTGTCTGCGACAACGCGGCCGGTGAACTCTGTCCGGTGTGGCCGGGCAAGCCGATGACGGCGCACTGGGGCATCGCGGATCCCGCGGCCGCGGAAGGCACGGAAGCGGACCAGGCCTTCGCGTTCCGCAAGGCGCTGAAGGAGCTGGAGACTCGGATCAAGCTGTTCACGAATCTTCCGTTCGCCTCCCTGGATCGCTTGAAGCTGCAAGAGGCGCTGCGTGCGATCGGCAAGCAGCCGCCGACGGCAGCCCCTTGAGCCTGCGCCAGCGCCTTGCCGCCGAAGCAATCGGTTCGCTCTTGCTGGCGGCGACCGTGATCGGCTCCGGCATCATGGCCGAGCGCTTGGCCGGCGGAAATCTCGGCGTAGCCCTCATCGCCAATACGGGTGCTACCGTGGCAGTGCTCGCCGCCTTGATTGCGCTGTTGGGTCCCGTGAGCGGAGCGCACTTCAACCCGGCTGTCTCGTTCGTCCAGGCTCTGCGCGGTGCGCTGCCCTGGCGCGAGACATGCGCCTACGCTGTGATCCAGGTCGCCGGCTGCTGCGCCGGCGCCATTCTCGCGCATGCCATGTTCGCGCTGCCGCTCCTGCAGTGCTCGCTTCATGCTCGCACCGGCGTTGGCCAGTGGCTCGCCGAGTTCGTGGCCACGCTGGGTCTCTTGCTCGTCGTTCTGGGTCATCGGCGGAAGCAGGACGCGCCCTGGATGGTGGCCGCATGGATCGGGGCCGCATATTGGTTTACCTCGTCGACCTCGTTCGCGAATCCCGCCATCACCATCGCCCGCTCCCTGTCGAATACCTTTGCCGGGATCGCACCGTCGCACGTGCTGGCGTTCATCGCCGCCCAGTTTGCGGGCGCGCTGGCTGCCATCCCCCTTGCCCGCGTTCTGTTCGGGTCGCGGGATGCTGGCGCCGCGGCGTCATCGCCGTAGCGAGCGCCGGGACTTGAAGGAATCGGCTCGTTGGGTCCACAGCGCATGCTCTATACTGACGGCTCGCGGGAGAGGAGATCCGCAATTAAGCGGTACAGGGAGGCGTGGATTGGTCAACCTAAGAATACTGGCGCTGGCTCTGGCGATGTTCGGCGGCATCGCCGCCCACACCGCGACCCCGCCGACCATCGAAGATTTTGCGTCGCGACCCAAGGTGGAGGACGTATCGATATCGCCGGACGGACGCTATCTGGCGCTGATTCACACTCGCGACGGGAAGGCGATGGCAGTCGTCTCCGATCGACAGGCCGGCAAAGAGCAAGTCATGCGACCCGTGCTCTCGGAACCCGAGCATTTCAGAATGACCTGGTGTCACTGGGCGACGAACACGCGCCTGATGTGTGGATTTCTCGGCATGGCCCATGACAGGTTCGTGTACGGCGCTACGCGGCTGGTGGCCGTCGACGCCGACGGCAAGAACATGCGCGTGCTGATTCAAAACTCACGCGAGGCGCAGGGACAGTTCCAGGATCGGATCGTCAACTGGAATCCGGGGCCGCCCGACACCGTGCTCATCGAAGCCGATGAGGGATTGGACGCAAGCCAATTGGCGTCCGGCGTGCAGTCATCGGCAGTGTGGGGACCCACGCCCTACCGGCGGTCTTCGAACTCAACGTCGTCACCAGCGGGCTCAGCATTCGGCAACATGCGCGGGATCCGATTCGGCATTGGATCACCGACAAGCGCGGCCAGGTCAGAATCGGTTGGGGTTTCATCGGAACCACGATCTCCTACTGGGCGCGCCTGGAGGGTGAGTCGAACTGGCGGCGATTGACGAAGTTTGAAATATTCAGCCGCGAGAATCACTTCGCACCCGTGGCGATCAGCGAGGACGATCCCAATCTGGCTTACGCCTTCGGGCCTTCAGAGGGCCGAAAAGCCATCTGGCTCATCGACCTGAAAGACAAAGACGAACCGAGACTCGTGTTCTCGCACCCAATCGTCGACGTGTCGGGCCCCGTCTTCGGGTGGGACGGCCGGTTCATCGGCGCCCGATACGATGACGGCTATCCGTTGATGTACTACGCGGACAGCCGCGTTCACGACTTGATCGGCGCAGTCCAGAAACTCGAGCCCGGCCACTTCACCACCGTCCATGGAGTATCGCGCGACGAGAAGGTCTTCGTCATCCGTTCCGTGAGCGATCTCGATGCGCCGAATTACGTGGTGCTGGACACCGACACGCATCGGATATCGGCGGTGAGTGAACCCTACCCTGACCGCGATCCGGCAACTCTCGCCCCGATGAGAGCGATCTCATATCCGGCGCGCGACGGCACCCGCATACCGGCCTATCTATCGACTCCGCGCGGTGCGCCACCCACCCACCTGCCGTTGATCGTGATGCCGCACGGCGGCCCGATTGCGCGAGACACCTGGGGCTACTTCTTCCTGCGCGAGTTTCTGGTCAGCCGCGGATACGCCGTCCTGCAGATGAACTTTCGCGGCTCGAGCGGGTACGGGGATGACTGGTTCTACGCCGCGCACCAGGACTGGGGTGGCCTCACCTATGATGACGTGGTTGACGGCGCCCGCTGGGCCATCCAGCAAAGCATCACCGATCCGGAACGAATCTGCATTGTCGGCTGGAGCTTCGGCGGCTATCTGGCGCTGGTCGGCGCACAACGAAATCCCGATCTTTTTCGCTGCGCGGTCGACATCGCGGGCTTGAGCGATTTGGGTCTGCTGATCGACGAGGGATACCATTGGTTGGGCGGGGAATCCATGAAAAAACAGATCGGTACCGATCCTGAGAAATTGAAGCGTGATTCGCCGCGCCTGCATGCGGCGGACTTCCAGGTACCGCTGCTGATGGTGCACGGGAAAATGGATGCGCAGGCGCCGTTCGAGCAATCCGAAACCATGGACGCCGCGCTCAAGCACGCCGGCAAGCCGCACCGGTTTGTGGTCGTACCCGAGGCCGATCATCAATTCAGCGCCGTGAAGGACCGGGTGATTCTGCTGCAGGAGACCGAGACCTTTCTGCGCGAGCATCTGCCGGTGGCGGCGCCGGCGACGCTGTAAGGGGCCGGCGACGCAGAGGGCCGGCGACGCAGGGAGCGCGTCGGCGCTTGAGTCCGTGCCATGCAGCGTCGCGGCACCGCCTAATTCATTGAATTGTCGCTAATTATTGCATTATTGGTTGCTCCCGGAAGGTCCCCCTGGTATAAAGCGCGGCTGTTCCACGCTTCTTTGGATCCAAGGGTTAGCCATGTCGCGAGTCTGCCAAGTTACGGGCAAGGGCCCAAAAACCGGAAACACGGTTTCCCACGCGAACAATCGCAAGCGGCGCCGTTTTCTGCCGAATTTGCATACTCACCGCTTCTGGTCGGAAACGGAACAGCGCTTCCTGAGTCTGCGCGTGTCGACGCGCGGCTTGCGCACCATCGAGAAGCGCGGTGTGGACGTGGTGGTTGCGGATCTGCGCGCCAAGGGCGTCAAGGTTTAAGGAGCACCATGCGCGACAAAATCAAATTGGTTTCTTCGGCCGGCACGGGACATTACTACACCACCACGAAGAACAAGCGCCTGCATCCGGACAAACTGGAAACGAAGAAGTTCGATCCGGTCGTGCGCAAGCACGTTCCCTACAAAGAATCGAAGATCAAGTAACGCCGGCCGCCGCCCGAGCCTCACACGCCCGAGCTCCCTGAAGTAGAAACGACGAGGCGCGGCATCGCCCCTGCCTTGCTTGAGCGGCGCGTGCTCGACGTCATCGTGCGCGAGCGGCGCCTGCGCTGGCCCATCGCCGCCCACCTCGAAGCGGCCATTCGCGGCCGCACGGTGCGGGGTGTCGATCGGCGCGCGAAATACATTTTGATCCGCTTCGACGCCGGCACGCTGATCCTGCATCTCGGCATGTCGGGGAGCCTGCGCTTGGTGAAAGCCGGCACCCCGCCCAGGACGCATGATCACTGGGACATTCGCCTCGATAGCGGATGGATATTGCGATTCCACGATCCCCGGCGGTTCGGCAGCTTGATTTGGACCGAAACCGATCCCACGCTGCATCCGCTACTCAAGGCGCTGGCGCCGGAGCCCTTGAGCGACGCGTTCGACGGCGAGTACCTGTACCATGCGACCCGCAAACGCAGCGTCGCGATCAAACAATTCATCATGAATTCGCAGCAGGTTGTGGGTGTCGGCAACATCTACGCGAGCGAGGCTTTGTTTCGCGCGCGCATTTCGCCGCGGCGCGCGGCGCGGCGCCTCACCCGCAAAGAAGCCCATGCGCTCACGCAGGCCATCAAGAAGGTGCTTGGCGAGGCGATCAAGATCGGCGGCACCACGCTGCGCGATTACGTCAATGCCGACGGTGCGCCCGGCTACTTTCGCCAGAAGTTATTCGTGTATGAACGCGCGGGAGAGGCTTGCCGCGTGTGCAGGTCCCCCGTCAAGCAGTTCGTCCAAGGTCAGCGTTCCACCTATTGGTGCTCGACCTGCCAGCGCTGACGGCTAGTAGACCAGGCCCTCGCCCTCGCCTCGCGGATCGGAAGCCGCTTCCACCTTGCCGCTGGCGAAATCCCAGGTGATGACCTGCATGTTGCCCCATTGCCGGCCGGACACCTTGAGGGCATGTCCCTTGGCCTGCAGCTCCTTGATTTCGGTGTCCGTTAACGCGCCTTGCTCATAGTCGACTTCGTCTGGCAGGTATTGGTGGTGATAGTGCGGGTATTTCACGATGTCCGCCGCGTTCATCCCATCCAGATAATTGAGCGTGCCCAAGAGCACCATGCTGATGATGAAACTGCCGCCCGGGGAGCCCACGATCATCAGGCCTTTGGGCGTTTCGACGAAGGTCGGCGACATGCTGGAGAGTGAGCGCTTGTTCGGCGCGATCGCGTTGGCCGTGGCGCCCACCAGCCCAAATTCGTTGGGCCTGCCGGGCTTGGTGGAAAAATCATCCATGGTGTTGTTGAGCAGCACCCCGGTCTTCGGCGGCATGTAGCCCGTCCCGAAAAACAAATTGACCGAGATCGTGGCCGCGACGCGATTGCCCTGCGCATCCAAGATCGAAAAATGCGTGGTTTGCATGCCCACCGGCTCCGATTCGATGCCGGGCAGCATGGCGGAGGGCATGGCCTTGTCGGTGCGGATGCTGCTGCGCTGTCCCGCCGCGTAGTCCACGCTCGAGAGCTGCGCCAGCGGCATTTTGATGAAGTCCGGATCACCCAGGTAAATCGCCCGGTCGCGATAGGCGCGGCGCATGGCCTCGATCACCAGGTGCTTGGCGGTGGCGGAATCATAGTGGTGCAGATCGAAGCCGGACAGAATATTGAGCGCATCCAGGATCGCGATGCCGCCCGATGAAGGCGGTGGTGCCGATACGATCCGCGCGCCATGATATTCACCGATCAGTGGTTTGCGCTCGACCACCCGATAGGCCGCCAGATCGGCGAGCGTCCAAATGCCGCCGTCCGCGCGCACGCCGGCCACCAAAGCCGCAGCCACGGGGCCGGCATAGAAACCCTTGGCCCCTTGATCGGCAATGACCTCCAGGGTATTCGCCAAATCCGGTTGCTTGATGAGGGCGCCCACTTCCGGAACGCCGCCGTCGGCGGTCAAAAGAGCCTTCGCCGCATCGGGAGATCGCAGCAAGACCTGCCGCTTGTAGCGAATGGCCCCCTGCAGGCGCGCATACAGGGGAAACCCCTCGCGTGCCAGGCGAATCGCGGGTTGCAGGCTTTGCTTCAAGGACAGCTTGCCGTATTTGCGCGCCAGGTACTCGAACGCCGCAGGTTCGCCCGGAATTGCCGACGCCAAGGCTCCGGCGATCGACGCGTTCTCGACGGCGTTGCCGGCTTTATCCAGGTACATATCACGCGACGCCGCCCCCGGCGCCTTCTCGCGCGCATCGACCATGGTTTCGAAGCCGTCGGATTGCCGATGCAATAAATAGAAGCCGCCGCCGCCCAAGCCCGAGCTGCTGGGTTCGACCACGCCGAGCGCCGCCGACACCGCCACCGCCGCGTCGAAGGCATTGCCGCCCGCCGCAAGAATTTCCCGCCCGGCCTGGCTCGCCAGGGGATACGCGCTGGCGACGGCGGCCTTATGCGCAGCGGCGGCCTTATGCGCGGCGGCGGTCTGCGCAGCGGCGGTCTGCGCGGACGCGGCCTGTGCCGTGGGCGAGAGCGGGCCCGATGCCCACGCGATCGCGACGATCAACCATGCCGCTTGCGCGAGTCGCCGCGCGCGGCGCGGTGTGGATGAGGGCGGCGGCACGCACGCGGGTACCGGTGCCCGCAGGCACACCTGTAAGGACGGTGACGCCCGTAAGGTCGGTGGCATGTGCGCTGGCATCGGCGCGATCAAAGCTTGCGGTGCCGTTTCAATTCGATCTCCACGAGCGGATGCACGAACTCGGACACATTGCCGCCCAGCACCGCGATTTCGCGCACCAGAGTCGAGGAAATGAAGGTGTACTGCTCTTGCGGCGTCATGAACACCGACTCGATTTCCGGCGTGAGATGCCGGCTCATATTGGCCAGTTGAAATTCAAATTCGAAGTCCGACACGGCGCGCAAGCCGCGCACGATGACGGCCAAGCCGTTCTGGCGCGCGAAATCGACGGTGAGACCCACATACCCCATCACTTCGACATTCTGCACGTCGGCGAGCACGCGCCGCGCCATATCGACCCGTTGTTCGAGACTGAACATCGGCGCTTTATTCGGATTGGCGGCGATGGCCACCACCAAGCGATCGAAGATACTGGCCGCTCGCCGCACCAGGTCGGTATGACCGTTGGTGATCGGATCAAAGGTGCCGGGATAGACGGCGGTTCGCTTGTGCATCACGTAATCCCGCGTGATCGGACGCGCGCCAGATGATACCCCACCTCGCCCGCCGACTTGGATTTGAGCAATTCCCAGCGAGACGGCAGTTCCGGCACGCCGGCGTTTTTCTCGTTTTCCAGGTACACCAGTCCTCCCATGTTGAGCCAGTTGGTTGCATCGAGCATTGGAACATATTCCGCCAACGCATCCCGCCCAAACGGCGGGTCCAGGAACACGATGTCGAACGGCTGCGCGGCGGAGCGCAGATAGCGCGTGGCACCCATTTCCACGACTTGAGCTTTGCGATCGGCGCCGAAGCGAATCAGTTGCTCCTGCAAGGCGCGCGCTGCGGCGACGGCCTGCTCGACGAAGACCAGTTCCTTCGCACCGCGGGACAGGGCCTCGAGTCCGAGCGCGCCCGAGCCGGCAAATAAATCGAGGCATCGAGCGCCCACGATGGTGGGCTGCAGCCAATTGAACAGAGTCTCGCGCACCCGATCGGGCGTGGGCCGCAGGCCCGGAATATCCGGAAAACTGACGCGCCGGCCGCGCCAGCCGCCGCCGATGATCCGCACCGAATTGCGGCCGCCCGTGGCGCTCGATTCCGTCTTGAGAGTAGTCACTCCCGGTATCATACCTCCCAAATGACGAACGAAGCCGATACTCCGAAAGCACGCGGGTTTTTCGCGCGCCTGCGGGCCAAGTTGAATCAAGGTCCGGCCTGGCTGACCACTGACCTCGCCGAGCTTGTACCCGGGCGCAAAATTGATGCCGGGATCTTGGATGAGCTCGAGACGCGACTGATCACCGCCGACGTGGGCGCCGAGGCCACGGCGCGTATTCTCGAGGAATTGCGCAAGCGCGTCGATCGCAAGGAGCTGGACGATGTGGACGCGCTGCTTCAGGGCTTGCACCACGCCATGCTCGAGATCTTGAAGCCCGTGGAAACACCGCTCACGATCGATCCGAACATCAGGCCCTACGTCATTCTGGTGGTGGGGATCAACGGCGCCGGCAAGACCACGACCATCGGCAAATTGGCGCGCCGGCTGCTCGCCGACGGACACAGCGTCATGCTGGCGGCCGGCGACACCTTTCGCGCCGCGGCGCGCGAGCAATTGCAGGTGTGGGCCGAGCGCAACCAGGTGCCGATCGTCGCCGGCCAATCCGGCGCGGAACCGGCTGCCGTCATCTTTGACGGCCTTCAGGCCGCGCGCGCGCGCAATATCGACGTCTTGATCGCCGACACCGCCGGACGCCTGCACACCCAGACTCATTTGATGGACGAGCTCAAGAAGGTCAAGCGCGTGCTCGCCCGCTTGGATGCCGGCGCGCCGCATGAAGTGCTGTTGGTGCTCGACGGTACGATCGGCCAGAATGCGGTTGCACAAGCTGAAGTTTTCAACCAGGGATTGGGAGTCACCGGGCTGGTCGTCACCAAGCTCGATGGCACGGCGAAGGGCGGCGTGGTGCTCGCCATCGCCCAGAAACTGAAAATTCCCATCCGCTTCGTCGGCGTCGGCGAGCAAACCGAGGATTTCGGCGTGTTCAACGCATCGGACTTCGTGTCGGCACTGTTGAGATCCGCTCCCGGTGCCGCGGCATGATTCGCTTCGACCAGGTCCACAAGCGCTACGCCACCGGCCGCGAGGCGCTGGCCGGCGTGTCGTTCACGATCGACACCGGCGAGATGGCTTTTCTGACCGGTCCCTCCGGTGCGGGCAAGAGCAGTGTTTTGAAATTGATCGCGCTCATCGAACGGCCCACGCGCGGTCAGGTCTTCGTCAACAACCAAAATACGTCGGGGATCAAGCCGCGCAGAATTCCGCAGTTTCGCCGCGGGTTGGGCGTGGTGTTTCAAGATCACAAATTGCTGCACGACCGCCCCGTCGCCGATAATGTGGCGCTGCCGCTGATCATCGCCGGCTTTCACAAGCGCGAGATCGACAAGCGCGTGCGCGCGGCACTCGATCAAGTCGGCCTGCTCGGCAAGGAGAGAAATCGGCCGCTCGAACTCTCGACCGGCGAGCAACAGCGCGTGGGCATTGCACGCGCGGTCGTGGCGAAGCCGGCGCTGCTCATTGCGGATGAACCCACGGGCAATCTCGATCCGCAGCTGAGCGTCGAGGTCATGAAGCTGTTCAAGCGCTTCAACGAGGTCGGTGTGACAGTGGTGGTCGCCACCCACGATGTGCATCTCATCGAGCAATTCGGCGCGCGGCGCATCGTCCTGGGCGATGGGCGCGTGGTATCGTCGTGAACATTCAAGCCTACTTCATGCGGCACGCGCAAACCCTGGTCGGATCCTTGGGCCGCGTGGTTCATCAACCCTTCGCGACGCTGATGACCATCGGTGTGATCGGCCTGGCGCTGGCGCTGCCGCTGTTTCTCGACCTCGCCCTGCAGAACGTGCGAACGGCGACCGGCGACTGGAACGATGCCCTCGATGTGTCGGTCTATATGGATAAGCGGGCGAGCTCCGCGCGAACGGCAACCGTGGCGAAGCTGCTGCGCCAGCGCGACGATGTCGCCGCGGTGCGCATCATCACCGCGGACCAGGCGCTCGCGCAGTTTCGCGATGCTTCCGGATTCGGCAAGGCGCTCGACGCACTCGAAGGCAACCCCCTGCCGGACACCCTCGTCGTCACGCCGACCCTGATCGCCGGCACGCCGCAGGGCATGGAGGCGCTGAAAGGGGCAATCGCCGCGATGGCCGACGTTCAAACCGTGCAGCTCGACACCGACTGGGTGAAGCGCTTGCGCGCGATGTTGGACCTTCTGCGCCGGGTGGTGGTACTTACGGGAGGACTATTGGGTGCGGGAGTGGTGCTCATCGTGGGCAACACGATTCGCCTGGAGATATTGAACCGGCGCGCGGAGATCGAGGTCATGAAGTTGGTGGGCGCCTCGGATGGCTTTGCCCGGCGCCCCTTCCTCTACAGCGGCATCTGGTATGGCCTGGGTGGCGGATTGACGGCGCTGATCCTGGTGTTCATTGCCGGGGCCGTTTTATCCAAGCCGGTGGAAGGACTAGCGAGGTTATATGGCAGCCAGTATCACCTCGTGGGGCTTGGGTTCTTGACCTGCCTCCGGGTGCTGGCTTTAAGCCTAGGGCTGGCGTGGCTCGGCGCCTGGCTTGCTGCGACGCGGCATATCCGCGGGATAGACCCGACATAAATGTTTTTACTTTCAATGACTTAAGTATGATGTGAACTATCGGTAACATTAGCACTCAAAGCTCTGGAGTGCTATTATTATTGGCGCATCGATTGGGAGGTTTGAGCTGATGGCTACTGCTTTAGTCGCTAAACAAGCAAGCGGAATGGTGTTCGCAGGCCCGGTCGGGAGCCTGGACTCCTATATAGACCGCGTGTCCCAGATTCCGGTTCTCTCGAAGGAGGACGAGGTCGCTCTCGCCGTTCGCTTTCGCTCCGAAGCGGACTTGGATGCCGCCCGGCATTTGGTGCTGTCGCACCTGCGGTTCGTGGTGCACATTGCCCGCGGATACTTGGGCTACGGTCTGCCCATGGGCGACCTGGTCCAGGAAGGCAATGTGGGTCTCATGAAGGCGGTGAAGCGTTTCGACCCCGCGGTGGGGGTGCGCCTGGTGTCGTTCGCCGTGCATTGGATCCGCGCCGAAATTCACGAATATGTGCTGCGCAATTGGCGCCTGGTGAAGGTCGCCACCACCAAGTCGCAGCGCAAACTGTTCTTCAACTTGCGCAAGATGAAGAAGAATCTGGCGTGGCTGTCCGAAGCGGAGACCGCGGCGGTGGCGCGCGACCTGGGTGTCGACGTCGCCGATGTTCGGGAAATGGAACAACGCCTGTCGGCACGCGACATGTCCTTCGATCCGACGCCGGAAAGCGACGAGGAAGAGACCTATTCCCCGGCCCTGTACCTGCCCGCGAGCAACGCCGACCCCGCCACCCTGGTCGAGAACGACGAGTGGGAAGAGGACTCGACCGAGCGGCTCAGCATGGCGCTGGAGAAGCTCGATGAGCGCAGCCGCAGCATTTTGAAGCGGCGCTGGATGACCGACAACAAGGCCACCCTGCACGAATTGGCGGACGAATACGGAATTTCCGCCGAGCGCGTGCGCCAGGTCGAATCGAACGCCATCACCAAGCTCAAGGGCCTGATGATGGCCGCCGTCCAGGCATAGCGGCCGTTCCGGCGTGGCGGCGTCGCGGCCATTAAACGGTTTGCGCGCCAGATCCCGGCAAATCGAGAAAGGCGAGCAAGGTTCGCTCGACCAAGCGCAGCGTAACGTCTTCAAGACGCCCGATGCGCGGACCAATTTTCGCCCGCGGCACGGTCGCTGCCTTGTCGATCATGATCTGCGAGGGTTTGCGTAGACCGTTCTCGGCGTTCGGGGCCACTGTGACGCGTAGCAGCGGCCAGTCGTGCAGCTCGCTGGTGATGCGCAATACACTCACCGAGGGCAAGTCGACAAAAGCGTCCGACTGAATTACCAGAGCCGGGCGCGGCTTGCCATAATCACCGGCCATGGCGATGGTCACCAGCTCGCCGCGCCGGGGACCGGACTTCAGCGCCATTCTTCACCGGCCGCGGCGTCGAGATCCGCCTCGATCTCACGCATCACGGCCGCTTCATCGCTCGTCGGGTCCGCCGCTGCCGTTGTCGCGGCGAGAGATTGGCGACGGGCTTCCGCGGCAAACGCGCGCCGCTCACGCCGCGCCACATACACGCGCATGAAACTGCGCAGCACCTGGGCGGCGGGCCGATCGTCGGCTGCGGTTGCCGTGGTGAACGCGACCTTCAGGTCAGAATTGACTCGAAAATTAAAGCTCTCGAATTTCTTGGTTGGAGTCCGTCGCGGCATGGCACTTTCCTGTGTTGCATGATGTGTATATTTTGCAATACAGATTGTAGGCACGCGCTTATTTCAAAGCAATCCAGATTGCCGGCGCTCATATCGGCCACAGCGCGCCCGCCCGCCACCAGCCGATCCACGCCGGGCGCTTTGACTCGGCGCACGGGTCGTCGAGTGTTATGTAAAGTTCATACGACTGACATCGGGCTGCTGCCGAACGGCTGGCAGATTACGGGGAACCTACGAAATCGCCCGGAATTGCGGGCAGGCGTTAGTCCAAAGACTCAAGGAAGGCTGGCCAGGGATGGCCTCGTGCGACACCCCTGGATCATTGAATCGGCAGCCGCACCAGCGTAGCGTTGAACCTCATGCGCACCGCCGCTCAATGGCTCGACGACTACGGCGACAGCCACCGCAACCATACCAATAAGGCGCTGCACTGGATTTGCGTGCCGGTGATCGCCTGGTGCGTGCTGGGGCTTTTGTGGTCCCTGCCCTTTCCCATGAGCATTCGGTCGGCATACCCGGCGGCAAACTGGGCCAGCCTTGCCGTGCTTGCCGCCCTCATCTACTACAGCCTGTTGTCCATCCCGCTCACCCTCGGCGCGCTCCCGTTGCTGCTCGCCTGCCTGTGGTCCATGGATCGACTCGATCACGCGAGTGCGGTGCCGCTGTGGAGCATCTGCGTCGTCTTGTTCGTGATCGCCTGGATTGGCCAGTTCATCGGCCACGGCATCGAGGGCAAGCGCCCGTCGTTCTTCAAGGATGTGCAGTTCCTGATGATCGGTCCCTTGTGGCTGCTGGCCGATATGTATCGGCGGCTGGGGATTCGCTTCTAGACTCGACGGCCGACGCAATGCCTTTTTGAGATCCCCGCGCTCGCTCCCTCCAGTGTTCGGAACCGCACAGACGCGGGCACCCGCTTTTGCCAATACTTTTGTGCGGCTGTCTGCGCCGCTCAAGGAGGAGCCATTGTGAACTATTCACTTTTCTGCACAGAAGTACCGACTCCGAGAGGAAAAATGCCCGACCTCGGCCGGGTGGTGCCCGTGAAGTCGGAATCCATGGGCGCCGCCATCGAGGCGGCATGCAAGCTCATGAACGGCGGCGCCATCGTCTGGCAAATCAAGGGAACGGACGGTTTCAAGATGGAACGCCGCGACATTGAAACCGAATATTGGCGGCGCAAGAACGTCACGAGTTGACAGCCCGCTCGTAAGCGACGGCTTCACGAAATGCATGCGCGTGCAGCTCCGCGGTGCGCGCCCGCGTGGCGGCGTACCCGCCGGCCAGCACGATGGCCAGCGGCAGGCCGCGGCTGCGCACCCCCCGAATCACCGCAAGATCGCGTAATCGGATGCCCTCTTCGGTAAGGGCCAGTTTGCCGTAGCGATCGCCGGCAGCCACGTCCACGCCGGCCAGGTAGAACACGAGGTCGGCACCGGAGGCATCGATCACGGTGGGCAGGTGCCGCTGCAGCGTATCGAGGTACTCGTCGTCGGCGACTCCATCCTTCAAAGGCACATCCAGGCTGGAGCACCTTTTCGCAAGCGGGTAGTTCCGCTCGCCGTGCATGGAGAAGGTGAACACCTCGCCCACGCCCTCGAAGATCGCCGCCGTGCCGTTACCCTGGTGCACGTCCAGATCGATGATGGCGGCTCGTCGAATGACTCCCTCGGCCCGCAGCTTGGCGATGGCGATCGCGACATCGTTGAGCACGCAGAATCCCTCGCCATGGTCGGCGAAGGCGTGATGGGTGCCGCCGGCCAGATTGCCGGCGACTCCGTCGTCGAGTGCCATTCGCGCCGCCAACAAGGTCCCCGCCGCGGCAAGGCGCGAGCGCTGCCACAGCGCATCCGACCAGGGCAGGCCAAGGCGCCGCTGCTCCGCCGCCGACAGTCCCGACGATTCCAGCTTCGCCAAATACTCGCGCGTATGTACGAGTTCCAGGGTTTCGAGGTCGAGGGGCTCCGGCTCGACAATATCGATGGGCGCGAGGATGCCTTCCGCGACAAGTTGATCCTTGAGCAAGGGATACTTGGATGTAGGAAAGGGATGCCCGATAGGCAGTGCGACCTGGTAGGCCGGATGATAGCTGCACTTCATCAGCCCCAGTATGTACTCGGGCCGCGTTCTCTAAAAGCTGTGCGACGCGTGAGGATGTCGCGGCGTGCAGTTCAAACCAATTTGCGCCGACGCGCCAGCCATCCCAGCCCGCCCAACCCGGACAGCAGCATGGGCAAAGCGGCCGGCAGGGGGACCGGCGTGAGATTGAGCACTCCGCCGTAACTCCCGCCCGTGGTACCCACCGAGGAGGCACGGATTTCCAGAACATAGGTCCCCGCGGCCAAATTGGTCGGAGCGATCACCGAGGCGTCCGCGGTCAAACCCGGAGCCAGGTTCACGGCCGTGCTCCAGCCATCCAGTACCGTTCCAGTCGGGGTAAACGCCGGAAGGGTCAGATTCTGCGTAGATCCCGCGCTGTAGTCATAGAGCCGCGCCTGCAGTCCGTTGACGGCCTTGGCCGTGCCCAGATTGATCGATGCCGTCAGCGAGTCAAATGAATTGGGCGCCACCGTGAAGACGTAATCCGTGTAGAACGCATACGAATGCGTGCTGCCGGGAGGCATGAAGGGCGTCAACGCCTGATTGATGCTCTGCCCGTAGAAATAGGTTCCCGAAGCCAGCGCATAGGTCGTGATACCGCCCGCTCCGCCGGGATTACCCGTCACGGTCGAGCTGCCATTGATGAAGGTTTCGCTGAAGGGCAGTGCGGTTTGCGTGGTCAGGGTCGACGGCGGCAGCACCACCACCGTATCCGCCGCGGCAACGCCCACAGTGCCCGCCGACATCGCGGCCGCCGCTGAAGCAGCGAACACGCCTTTCTGAAAGCGTTTCATCTTGGGTCCCCCAACGTAGTCCCGCGATCCTGAGCGGCGCGCCAACACGGGAAAATGGGCTCCGCTCACATGCAGGTAAAGGCTACAGCGGGCCAGTGACATGGAAACGTAGGATTTATGACAAATCAATCTCGTGAGTCGTCTGGTGGATGGTCGCCGCCACGGCTGTCGCAGCTCCGACAATCAGGCATTTCGACTCGCGTTCCCCGCTTGCGGCCAACAAGCGATGGCGCATATCGCTGGAAAACGCCGGAAGGGACAACGTTTTGATGGACCCGCTCGTCCCGCCCCAAGAGGAGATCCGCATGGTCGGCCTCTAGACGGAGTCAGGCTGCGTCGAGACGGTGGGATTGGTCGCCTTCGTGACGGGTATATTGGTCCTGATCACGAGTGCAATGACTCCGAGGAAGACCGCGAACCACAGCGTGGCCAATCGAATCAGCAACGTGGCGGACACCGCAATTGGCAACGGAACCTGGGAAACTCTCAGCAAAAGGATCATGGTGGCTTCGCTGCCGCCGAGCCCGCCGGGCATGAAGCTCACCGCACCCGCCAGCATCGAGAAAGAATAAATCGAAATGGCCGCGGACAGATGCAGAGGATTCCCCAATGCCTGCAACAGCAAATAAAAACCCACGGCCTCGGCGCTCCACGCACATAGGCCGATCAGCAATCCAAGTATGAAGCGGCCAGGTGTAAGACACACCCTCGTGAGAATCAGGGTCTCCGACAACCGGCCGACCAGTGCCGTCAGTCGACCGCGGCGGCCCCCGACCAAGCCGAATGCCCATTCGGCAATTGATGGAACATACAGCACCATGACGGCGAGCAGTACCAGTCCGAGACTCATCAACATCAGCCATTTCGTTCCGCCGAACAGCGAGGCGCCAACGCTCGAGAGCAGCAAGATTGCAAGGAAGTCCTGCAGCCGCTCAGCCAGAAATGCTGCGAGCGAGGACGCGGGCCGGACACCGTAAGGCCGCAGCCAAAGGGATCTCGTAATCTCTCCTACTTTCCCGGGCGTCGTCGTCAAGGCGAAGCCGGCGATGTAAATCCGCAAATTGTGACCCAGCGGTATGGCACTGCCGAGCGCGCGCAGATACGCATGCCAGCGCAGGAACCGCAGCCCATAGTTCATCGTGGATAGAGCCAGAAGCCCAAGAAACGTCTCCGCACTGACCAGCCGGAGTGCGGCAATCACCTCAAGTCGGCCAACCCATAGCACGGTCGAAAGGTACGCAGCCGCCGCGACTGCCGTCGTAATGACGACACCCCTCAGCCATCTTGCTGTCATCGGTTCAACAGCCACAGGGCACATCCGGCAAATGACAATCCGCAAATGACGATTTGAGGGTCGGTGAAAACGTCGGTACTGGGGTTCTCACCTTTGCTTTGGCTGTGCAGCAGGAACAAGTAGCGAAACAGCCCGAACAGCACAAACGGCAAGGTGTAAATCAGCTTGTCGGTGTGATGCAGCGCTATCGTTTTCGGATCCAGGGTGTAAAGACCGTAGCTCAGGACCGTGCCCGTCGCGGCAATGGACAAAAAAGTGTCCAGCAATTCGCGCGAATACAACTCCAAGACGGGACGGCGCGTGCAGTCGCCGGCTGTATCCAGCCACTCGGCGCGACGCTTGGCGAATCCCAGAAACAGCGTGATGAACATACCAGTCAATATCAACCATCCGGAGGGCGGGATGCGAATGCCCCAAGTGCCCGCCAGGATGCGCAGCATGAAACCGGAGGAGATGCAAAATACATCAACGACGGGCTGGTGCTTCAAGCGCAGCGAGTACGCAATGTTGATCGCGAGATAGATCAATACCACGATCAAAACACGGATATCGGCAAACCAAGCGGCCACGACGGAAAGGCCGAAGCAGGTCGCAGCGGCCGCAAACCCCTGAGCGGGCGTCACAGCCCCGCTGGCCAGCGGTCGATCTCGCTTGATGGGATGTTTGCTGTCGGATTCGCGGTCCAAATAGTCGTTGAACACGTAGACGCTTGAACCCATCAAGCTGAAGGCGGCAAACGTCAGCGCTACCGTAAACAGCAACTGTGCATCATGCAATTGACCGCCGAACAACATCCCAGCGCCGACAAAGGTGTTTTTGACCCATTGCTTCGGACGCAACAGGCGAATCAAGGCAGATCCGTGGAGCGGCACCACGCGAGAATGCAAAGGATTTGTTACCCGCTGATTAATTGCGGCGAAAATCGACCCGCCGAGGCGCGGTTCACGGCGGATGCTGGTCCGAATGGCGCGCCCTACAGTGCGTTGTCATAAAATGTTCATAATTGAGTAACGCCTCACCAATGGCGCATTATCAATAATCACTTTGGAAATCACGCGGCGAGCGGAAAGATCGGCCTCGCAGTGTCGCAATGACCGGCGTCCATCCTTGTGCCCGGATGTCGTCTCTAGGCTTCCCAGACGACGAGACGGCCGATGACGGGCTGCTCGCGTTCCAGACGCAGGCGTGAGTGCTGAGCAGCCGTGACCCGCATCTGGTTGCGGGCTGCGAGTGTCCGAAGATACTCTTCCTCGTGCACATACCGGCGCGTGCGCAAATCCAGCCGGTAGCCCGGACAATCGCCCTGATCTGCGGCCGGCCCAAGGGCTTCGCTCGCCTCCTCGACCGAAAAGGCAAATACGCCGCCGGGACGCAACAGCCGCCGCGCTTGGGACGCAATTTCCTCCAGCCTGCCGATGTAGATGAATACGTCGGCCGCCACGATGACATCGTAGGTCGCCGTCTCCGACGCCTGCAGCATGTCGTGCACCTCTGCGCATTCCAGTGCATGATATAAATTGAGCTTGCGCGCCTGATCGAGCATCCTGGGCGACAGATCCACGCCGACCAGGCGTCGTGCGTGCCGCGCGATGTATGTCCCGACCAGACCCGTCCCGCACCCCAGATCCAGTACGTCCCACGGCCCGGCGCGTTCCGCGTGATTTTCCACGAGGGCGACGAGATCGCACGGCACGCTGTACTGCAAGCCTTTCACCAGGTGACTCTCAAAACGTTCCGCCTGATCGTCGAACAGCGTCCTTACGTAGCCGGCCTCCAAGCGCTCCGGATGGGTGCCGCCGAACGCGGCAAGGAGCTGCGCCGCCGCGGCGTTCGCTGGGTCCAATTCCACACTTTTCCTCAGGAATGGGAGCGATTGCTGCATCATGCCGAGCATGGTCAAGTCATTGGCGATTTGCCAGTAAATATCGGTCGACGCGCCGCCACCGGCGAAGGAGCTGCGGCACATGTCAATTGCCGCGTCCACCTCCCCTTGACAGCCGAGCGCGGCCGCCAGCTTTCGACGCGCCGCCGGGAACGCCGGCTTGATGGCGAGCGTCTGTTGAAGACCGGCTACGGCCTCGTCGATTCGGCCCAGATACAGCAGCATCGCGCCGAGGTTATATTGCGCGGGCGCATAGCGCGGATCGATGGCGAGCGCCTCGCGGTAGGAGGATTCGGCGGCTTGAAAATCGCCAAGCTCCTTCAAGGCGATCGCAAGGTTGTTGTGAACTTCCGCCTGACGCGAGTCCAGTGCAAGGGACCGAAGAAAACAATCCCGCGCCTCCGCTTCACGCTTGAGCGCAAGGCAGGCGACGCCGAGATGATTTCGCGCCGGCGCATTGGCAGGCGCAGAGCGCAGTGCCGCGCTCAAGACATCATGGGCCAATTCGTTGCGCCCCGTCTGCAGGGCGATCATCCCAAGAAGATGCAACATGTCGGCGCGGTCGGGCTGTCGGGCAAGCGCCTTGTGACAGAACGCTTCCGCTTCCTGGATGCGGCCGCCTTCGTACAGTCGACGCGCGCTCCCAACCACGCTGCGAATATCGGACGTGCCGCCCGGCCCGCAACAGCGCTTATATTTCGCTCCACTGCCGCATGGGCACTGATCATTTCGGCCTGGGCCACGCACTACGGTGTTGTTATTCGGCTTGTGCCGTTCGACCGAACCCAAGGATCACGGTCCGTGCTTCGATTTGAATCTTCGCATCAAATCGCTCTGCACTCTTTCAAGTACGTCGGTCCAGTCGTCTCTTTTCTGCTGCCGATACAATTTAGCCGTGGGATACCACGGACTATCGTTTCTCTCCAGAAGCCAGCGCCAATCGGCAACAAACGACAATAAGATCCATGTCTCCTTCCCCAAGGCCCCGCTCAAATGCGCCAAGCTGGTATCGACGCTGATGACCAGGTCCAGGCATTCACACAGGGCCGCCGTATTGTCGAAGTCAAGGTCATCGGCAAAATTCAACACATTGCGGCTGGATTGGAGCACTTGCCGATCGCGCTCGCGCACTTCTCTGTGCAGGCTGACGAGTTCAATATTTTTGGGAAGGTGTTGGATCAGGCCCGCAAGCGAAATGCTGCGGTCACGATCATAAGCATGATTTGGGTTGCCGCTCCATGCCAAGCCAACGCGCGGCCTTTGCCTTTCTCCCAGCTTGGCCTCCCAATGCGCCACCCGACCTGCGTCGCAACTCAAATACCCGTTTGAAGAAGGAATGCTGTCGAGAGTTGTCCCGAATGCCAACGGCAGGCTCATGAGAGGGCAGTGAGTGTCGAAACCGGGGAGGGGGTTACCTTTTGCGATCACCTGTGACGCACCCTCCAAGCCGGACAGTAATCCGGTGAGCGGCTCTTGGACTTCCAAAATTACGCGGGCGCCCAACGCGGCGACCAAGGTCGCATAGCGGGAAAACTGCAGCGTGTCTCCCAATCCTTGCTCGCAGTGAAGCAGGATCGTTTTACCCGCCACGCCCTCGTCGCCGCGCCAAAGCGGCTGTTGCCAGTTTCTGGGTTCTGCAAGCGCCGTCGCGGCATCTTCGTTCTTCCACCGCCACTCATACTCGACCCACCCGTTCCTGAGGTCTCCGCCCAGCAACAATGCGGTCGATTTGTTGGTGTGGGCCTCGGCATAGTCCGGTTCAATCGCGATGGCTTGGTCGTAACTCACGAGTGCGGCTTCGAGTCGTTTGAGATCTCTGAGCACATTGCCCCGGTTGGAATAAGCCTTCGCATAGTCGCCCTTGGCCGCAATCGCTTGATCGTAGCTGGCGAGCGCTGCCTCCAATTGCCGCAGATCTCTCAGCGCATTGCCACGGTTGAAGTACGCTTCGGCATAGTCCGCTTTGATCGCAATGGCCTGGTTGTAGCTGGCCAGCGCGTCATCGAATTGTTTGAGTTCGCCGAGCGCCACGCCGCGATTCGAATAAGCCTCTGCGTAGTCAGCTCTGATTGCAATGGCCTGCTCGCAACTGGCCAGCGCCGCGTCCCATTGCTTGAGTTTGTTGAGCACGACGCCGCGGTTCGACCAAGCCTCGGCGTGATCCGGTTTGATGCAATGGCTCGGTCGTAGCTGGTGAGCGCCGCCTTCGGTTGATCGAGGAGGCTCAGCACCACGCCGCGGTTGCACCACGCCTCGGCAAGGCCGGGTTTGATCGCAATGGCCCGGTCGTAGCTGGCGACCGCCGCCTGCGGTTGATTGAGGGCGCTCAGCACATTGCCGCGATTGAAAAGAGCCTGGGCGTGATCTGCCTTGATCGCGATGGTCTGATCGAAGCTCGCGAGCGCCGCCTCCGGTTTGCCGAGCGCACAGAGCACATTGCCACGATTGAAATAGGCGTGGACGTAGCCCGGCTTGATCGTAATGGCCCGGTTGTAACTGGCCAGCGCCGAATCGAGCCGTTTTAGTTCGCAGAGCGCGTTGCCGCGGTTGAAATGCGCTTCCGCGAAGTCCGCTTTGAGGGCAATGGCCTCGTCATAGTCCGCCAGGGCCGCAGCCCATTGCCTAAGTTCCGCCAGCGCCAGGCCTCGGTTGTTGCGCGCCGCCGCATTCCTATCGTTGACTTCTATGGCTTTGCCGATCAACTCGACGGCTCTCTTCGGGTTCTTTGTTTGAGCCGCAATCACCCCAAGCAAATGCAGCGCGTCAAAATGCCTTGGCGCCGTTTCCAGGATGGATTCGTAGATCATCTGCGCTTGCGCCACCTGTCCATTTTTCTGCAGCGCGAGCGCCTGTTGTACATTTTCGGACAACCGAATCAGTGCCGCATTTGTCGCCGTCTTTGTCATTGGGCACGCTGCGCTAATTCTTTGCCGGCGATGCCTGCCGCTTGATGCGCAACTCTTGAGCACGCGCGCGATAATCATCCACCAGGTTCTCCATGCGCGTGCGAGTGATCCTCGTAAACGGTTCGGCTGCGCTCACCTTCGCGAACAAACCCACATGCTCGTACCGGTCCAATACCTCGTTGTTGATTTCGTAGAGCTGTAGATTATTCTCGGCGCACTGATCAAAGGCGGCGCTGCGATCGGCGAGTTCCCGGCTCTTGGTGTTTCGGTCCGTTTCGATTTCCTTGAGATTCGCCGCGGTTTCACGAAAGCGCGCGACGAGCTCCGTCATACGCTGCTTCGATTGCTCCAGGCTTTGTTCTGCGCTTTGCTTGGCGGCGACGGCCTGCGACACGGCGGCGGCCGTCCCCCCGGCTTGCGCCTTCAGCGCATCGCGTTCCCTTTTCATTGCCGCGGCGTCCGCCTTGGCGGCATCCAAGTCCTTCTGCAGTTGCTCTATTTTCGCCTTGAGCGTCGTTCGCTCGGCGGCCAGCTGTTGGTACTCCTGTATTATTTTCTGCGACGCCCCGCCGCCGGTGCGTTCCACTTGCGCAACGACGGAATTCGTACTCGCGAACAAGGACAGTGTCAACGCCGTTGTAGTCAATATGTAGCGCCGCATAACTTCTCCGCCTAAAAGCGCGTGTTCAAGTCCAGCTGTAGCGTATCGACCGCGTAGGGAGCGAGGTCTATCTGATTGGAACTTTGGTAACGCAAGCGCAACCAAACGCGATTCGCAAGTCCATAATCCGCCGTGATGTAGTAGCCCTGCGCATCGGTGCCCCCGAAGTGAAAATCGGAATCCGTGTACGCATCGATGACCGCATCGCGCTGCAGATAGCGGTAACCGATGAGCGCACGCCAGGCGCCGGCGCTCATGACACTGGGGTAACCAAAGCTTATGTCGCCCTGATAACCCTTGATTCGCGGCGTGACCAGTTGCCCGGTGCGCGCAAAAATCTCCGCTTCATTGAAACCCACGTTCTTGACGGCATCCGCGCCGAGGCGCAAGGAATAGCGTCCGACCAGAGCGTTGTAACTTGCAGCAATATTGACCAAGCGGAATTTGGACGCCAACGCAAAGAGATTCGTGGTGGGATCATTGTCGTTGCGGATGTCGAAAAGCGTATTGCCGGTGCGAAAAAACTGTGGCGCCGTGTAGTCAAGCAGCGTGCTGCCATTGGGCGCGTTTTCACGGCCTTCGTAACCCAGGTAATCGTAGAGCGCGACGGCGAATTGCAGCCGCTGATTGTCGCTGAACCTGATATTGGCACCGGCTTGTGCGGCGTAAAGCCATTTGTCGCTGGTGGACAGCGCAATTTCCTGTATTGGCATGACCCCGACCGTCATGAAGAGATGCGACTGGTCGGCACTGTGATCGCCGAGGCCCAGCCGTCCGGTGAAGGCGATCCCGTTGAAATTCAATTCCTTGTGGAATATCAAATCGGTGGGCGACAGCCACGGGCTCGTGAATCGGCCGACGATGACCGACAGCCAGGGAAACTTCTGTGCGTTTCTTTCATCGAAACGCACGTAAAGATTGTCGATTCCGAAGGAATACGGTGCGGTCCCATCCAATGTTTGCGACGGCGACACGAGATCCGATGTATTACCCGTCGACAGACGAATGCCCGCCTTGATCGAGTCCGACAGGTCGGACTCGACCGCCAGTCGCGCCGCTCCGCGAAAGCGGATGCGATCTTCGCTGACATTGAGTAGACCCGCGGGCCCTGCCTTGTCGAGGCCGCCTGCGGCATTGACTACATTGTAATTGTAGTAGTAGGGCGGTTGGATCTGGTTTCCCTTCCCGTAGAGAACACCTTCTTCCCGCAACAGTACTGAACCCGTCACGCGAGTATGCGTCAGCCAGTCCGGCAGGGCGGCCGGCACACCCCATTTCTCCTCCTTCGCTTCCTTGACCACATCCGCGACCACGCCGGGCTTCACGGCCTCCGCGACTTGTTTGCTGATCTCATCTTTCACGATCTGCGGCACATACGGCACACGCACCGCGCCCTCATCGGCCTTGGCAATGGCCGCGGCGTCTGCGGCCGCCTTGTCCTGCGCCGCCTTTACCATTTGAGTGGCCTTTTCGCGCGAGATCACGCCTTGATCGACCAGCGCCTGCAGCAAATTGATGACCGTGTTGCGCAACTCTTCGAGCGATTGACGCTCGTCGGCGGCGATGGACGGCGCGACCGGCGCGATGGCCAATACCGACGATGCGGCCAATGCCCGCAAGAATTTCCCAATGGACATGCTCATTGATCTCCCGTACCGATCCTTGCCGATTCTAGGAATGCGAGACGATTTTCAGGCTGATGGGCTGCGGCATCTCGAGCGGAGGCGCATCGCTCATGCGCGTCAGCGAGGACAGCGCGGTCGCGATCCGCTGGTCCAGGTCGTGGCTACCGGTGGTGGTCACCAATTTCACTTGTTTGATGCGCCCGTCCGCCTCGATCCACACTCGCACTGAAATCGAGAATTTCCTTGAATCGATGTGCGAGTCGGCGGTTAATTTTTCTACGACCGCGTCTTTCAGTCGATTCGTATACCAAGCAAAGGCGGCCGTGCCGTTGCCTCCCACCAAGTCGTTTCCGCCCCGTCGCGCCGCGAGTCCGAACGCATCGCCGCCGGCGCCTCCCTCGGCATCGATGCCCAGGGGCTGCGACGAGGGAGGTTCCTCATCCTTCGGAACGGGCTCGGGCTTGTCCTGCGGCAGCGCTTCCTGCGGCTTTTCCGGCGGTGGCGGCGGCGGCTGATCCGGCGGCGGTGGCGGCGGCCGGATAATTTGCACCATTTGAACCTGACGTTGCGGCTTATTGGATTTGCTCGCCATCATGGTAATGACGAACCACACAAATCCCGCAATGAGCAGCAGCGCGGCCACTCCGCCGCCGAAAAGCGTGAGGTAGCGGCGCGATGTACGCTTGGTGAACATGACAGGCTACTTGACGATGCGTTGGGTTACCAACCCAAGCTGAGTGATCTCCAATCGCCCGATCACATCGAGCACATCGACCACGCGCTGATACGGGATAGTCGAGTCGGCCTTGACGATCACTGGAAGCGCCGGGTTGGCCGCCTTGTATTGCCGCAGCAGATTTTCCAATTCCGGCAAGCTCACCGGGTAGGTGTCCAGATACATGGTGCCGTCCGCCGTGATCGTGATCGCCTTGGTTTGCGGCTTTGCCAGCGAGGGGGTGTCGCTCGCCTTGGGTAGATTGACTTTGATTCCCTGCACCGATGCGGTGGTCATGATGATGAAAATCACCATCAAAACATAGGCGAGATCCAGCATGGGGGTGATGTTGATGTCGTCGTAGACATCTTTATCGCCGCTGTCGACTGGTCCGGACATGGCGGCGCTCTAGCTGTACTGCTCGGCAACTCGCGTGACGAATTCATCGACGAATACGCGGTTGTCAGCGGTGATGGATTTGATGCGGGAATTGAGCCAGTTGTAGCCGAACAGCGAAGGAATCGCGACCGACAGCCCGGCCACCGTCGCGGCCAGCGCGGCGGCGGTTCCCGGCGCGATCGCGTTCACGTTCACGTCGCCCGAGAGGGCGATGGCTGCAAAGGTGATCATCACGCCGATCACCGTACCCAGCAGTCCCAGGAACGGCCCGCCCGAAATCGCGATGGTCAGCAACACCATTTGGCTCGACAGACTCTGCTGCAAACGGGTCATCGAAGCATCCATGGCGGCGCGGATCGCGTCGATGGACTGGTGGGATAGTACCTGTGCGCGCTGCGCACTCACGGTCTTTCCCGCGACGCGCTTGTTGAGCTCGCGCACGCCATGGTGATAGAGCCGGTAGAGAGTCGATGCGCCATATTTGTTTTGGTCGCCCGCAAGGGATGACATCGTGGGAGCATCATCCTCGAAGTCCACCTCGCCTTCGGCGACGGGTTTGTCAAGGGCCGTCGGGTCGCCGCTCAAGCGGCGGAAATCCCGCAAGAAAACGCCGTTTGCCTTCTCGACTCGGCTGAGAAATATGGCCTTGACCAGCATGATGATCAGCGCGACAACCAGCATGGCCATGCAGATGCCGATGACCACCCAGCCGTCCACCGTCAGATTCTTGGCGATCGTCACGAAATAAGACGTCTGGCTGCTGCCTTCCCGTTGACCATCCGCGCCGTACACGAGGAGATTTGCATCCATACCTTGGCCGCGCGCCGAGGCCTTGATCCAATCCGCGGAGCGAATGGTCTTGGATACTTCCACTTCGTCCACATCGCCGATCAAAAATTGGCCGCTGTCCACGGCGCCGACCGTGAAGTTGCCCCCGATCTCTTCCAATGTCAGGGGCGCGCTTCCGGTTGCGACCCCGTCGACGTACAAGGTGAGTTTGCCGGCACCCGCGACGACGGCGACGTGATGCCACTGGTTGAGCGCGAAATCGGCGGCCTGCCCTATCGTGACGGGAGGACCGGCCATCGCCGCCCGCGCCACGAATTTGGCCCCGTCGATCGCCAGGGTAAGTTGTTTGGACTGGTCACTCAGCGCGAACACCACGGCCTGTTGCGCTTGCTCGGCGCGGACCCACGCGGATGCCGTGATTCCCTGGTTCGGCAGCAGCCGAAGCGAAGCGGTCGCGGGCACTGTGATGGCCTCTTTTCCCGCAAACTTCGCGCCGCCGCCGATCAAGGAAGCGGCAGTAAGCGCGGCCGTCGATGCACTCGGATTGTTCTTGTAGGCGGTCAAATCGGTGGGGGTCCCTGAGGAGTCGCTGAAGGACATAACCAATACTTGAGAAGAATCGTAAGTCCCGGGCACGTCGGCTGCCTGTACCGCATCAGGGTTGCCGTAGTAGGCGAAGATCTTTTCCGACTTGGAACCCCCTGCGATCTGCGGCAAGCGGACCCAGAGCAGCGCTATTTGATTTTGTGCATCATATTTTTCGAAATGAAATTTCAACGGTATTTTGTCGTCGCCCGCCACGACGCGAAAATCGGAACCGTCCGGCTTGGTATCATTGAAATAGCTGAAGTTCGCCAAAGATAATCTGACGAGTACCGGAACGTCCTGAGAAGTGCCGGGAATATCCGCAGCCGACGGAGACAAGTCGAAGCTGATTTCCTTACGATACTTCCAATCGTTGTTCCACCAGGAGGCTGCGTTCGAAAGTGCCGGCGCCAGCGCGAGGATAAGCAGAATTTTGGCGCGGCTTTTCACCTGGCCATTCTCCGGGTCCAGCGTGATAGTTTTGTTACAGATCGAATCGGCCGGATTGGGCCTTGATCGTTGTTGCTAGTGCTTCTGCCGTTTCAGGCACTCCATATCACTGGGTTTGCAGTTCTCCTCGCCCAGGCCCTCGACGAAAACATCCAGCCATCCGATGGCCGTATCGGCCAGCGGCGCCGTCTGTCTGGCGTTGGAGTTTGCGTCCGCGACCGAGGATGTCGACGCCGAGGTCGTACTGCTCCCAGCCGATGAGGCCCCGGACAGGGCGGCACCGATTCCGCTCGTCGCCGGTGGAACGCCGGTGGCGGTACCGCCCACTTGGATATTGTCGACGCCGAGAACGCGCTGCGCTGCAATGTTGAGATTGCCGGCCGATCCAATGCCGGCATCGCCGGCGTTGACGAAGCCCACAGGTGCATCGAGATCGACATTGCCCGGCGTGATCTGGGTGCCGGTCGAAATGGTGCGAATGCCGCTGCCCGTGATCGTATTGGAAAAATCGAGGGTCACCGTCCCGGACGCGCTGACGAGCGCCAGCGGCGGCGGCGCGGAAACGGAGGTCTTTGCGCCTTGACCCGCATCGATGTTGCCTGCCGTCGACCAGATGATGATATTGCCGCCGCCCTCCGTGAAGACGCGCGAGGAATTCACCAACACATTGTTAAGCGCATAGATTTGCACATCGCCGCTTCGAATTGCCACGATTCCGAGGTCGGCTGCCGTGCGCACGAGACCCAGCTGAGTGATGTCCGGCGGCAAGATCGCCAGCCCCACGTCGACGCCGCCGCCCGGCACCAGCAAGGAAACGGATCCCCCCTCGAGGGTATAAATGCGGCTCAAATTGAGCGTCAAATCGCCCGCGTAAGGGCTCGAGGTGCCGCGGCTGGCGGGAAACAGCGAGTCGATGGCGGCGTAGCCTCGGGAGAAGCCCAGGGTGGAACTTGTATTCGCTTCGCGGCCGGACAGCGTCAGCTCGTTGAAAAATACATTCGTCAACAGCGGCAGCTGCTGCGCCACCGGCAGGCCCCGAAACTCCTGAGCCGCCGCATCGAAACTCAAATTCGTCTGATCGGTCAGCTGACCGACATAGGCATCGAGCTGGCTCTGGTAGGCGGGCGATGTGCCGATGATGTTGCCGACGAAGTCGTTCGGATTGGCCGCGCCCGCCTTGGCGACGCCCAGCGGGGCGCCCTGACCGGCCAGCATCAGGACGTTGGCACCCTGGGGTGCCAGGTTCGGATTCGCCAGATTACCGAGAGTGGTCACGCCTTGTGAAAACCCGAGGTCGATGTTGCCGCCCGCCAGCAATTCCAACTCACCGGGTCCGCCGATCGAGATGTGCGCAGCGGTATTAAAATCGAGTGAGGTCGGGTCGGACGTGTAGTTGATATTTCGTCCCGCGGTGATGAGCGTCACGTCCGTGGCGGCAAGGTTCTGGCCATTGTAGAGGAGCCCGGAAATATTGCGTCCTGCCGACAGCGTCGCCGGCTTCGGCAACGCCAGCTGTAGATTGACAATGTCATCGCCGGCCGATATCAACGCCGGAGTCGAATCGCCGGCGTGGATCGCCGACACCGCGGTGCTTTGCAGCACCCCGAGGGTAAGCAATGCGTTGGAAAATTGATTGGAGGCCAACAATGCCGCAGGCGCCGGCAGCGTCGACGGTTCCACGTCGGCCATCGTGATGATTGACGAAAAATGCCCCACTACGTCCTGCGAAGCAACGAGGCTGATCTGTCCGCGCGCTGCGGGAAAGAGAGTAAATGACCCGTTGAAAGTGACGTCTCCCGCGTAGGCGGAGAGATTCACGATCGGGGGCAAGATGTCCGAGGACACCAATGTATCCTTGACACCCGGGTCAACGAAGCTGCCGAGCTCGTTGTCGCCATTCACGGTGATGCTGCCTCCCACGCTCGAGACGTTCAAGGCCGAATTGGCGCCATATCGAAAATAATCCGACGTCGATTCAAGCACAGGGCCGGGTGTGCTGAGATTTGAAGCTTGATTAATCCCTTCCAAAAGAATATTGCCGCGCGCCGACAGAGAGAATGAGGCGTCCCCGACCATCAGCTGCGTACCCAACGAGGTATTGGTGGTCGGGTCGCTACGCGCGCTGTTGATCGATCCTCCCGCGCTGACGCGCCCGGTGCCGGCGGCGACGTACAGGTAGGCGCTGCCGACATCTCCGCCGGCCGACAGCGACAAATTGCCGCCGCCGAAAGGGTGCGAAGCGCCGACGCTGTCGATGTAATTGCTGTCGGCCACCGCGGCGCTGACATTATTCGCGTTTCTGCCCGCTTGAATCACCACGTCGCCGCCGCCCAGCGCACCGACGCTCCAACCGAAATCGCCAAAATTGAAGCCCCATGAGGCGCTCGCCGCAACGCTGGGGTCACTGGGCGTATATGTGGAACGAGGTTGCCAGGCCGACACTGACTGCGCGACGGGGACGCCCGTCACGTCGCGGCCCGCAGTCAAGGTAATGCGACTATCGCCGGCACCATAGGAGGTGGGCAGATACACGGTGGGCCGCAGCAATTTAGTAACTGCCGTGGGAGCCGCCTGCGACCCGCCCGTGTAGATGCTGGCGCCAGTGCCCGCATTGCTATTTCCCACAATAATATCGCGCGCCGCCGCCAGGGTCAGATCGCCGGTCCCGGTACGCAAGATGGATCCGCCGGCGAACGTCAAATCGGCCGCGGCGCCCGCAAGGGTCGCCGCCGTATCGGCCGATGTGAAATCGGCGCCGGCCACGAGCGTGAAGCTCGTCGACGGGCAAATCGATCCGCTGGCGCAGGTGGCAAGATCGAGGTACGAGGAGGAGGTCTTGAGACCCGTTTTAATCGTCACTTTCTTGAATCCGTCGGAAACCGTGCCGTTCACGGCAAGGTTGCCGGCGGCGCGGAATTGGACGTCGGCCGGCTGCCCGTTCAATCGGAAAACGCCGAAATTGAGCGACGGCAATTGCAAATCGCCGGATGCCATTATGTCGACGAACGGACGCAACGCCACATTGGACGCGCTCAGCTGAGGAATGCGGGCGAGCAGATTCGGCGAGACGGCCGCCATGAAGTTGCCTGCGTTGCCCATGATGGCGGCGATGTCGGTCTGGGCGGGTGCGCCATTTGACAGCGCTTCCGACCACACCGGCTCGATGACGACCGAATCGACCTTGGAGAGATCGGTTGAGACGTTCAAATTGATGTCGGTTCCGGACGCCGAACCGGGAGCGCGAATCAGCAGCTGCCCCGTCGCATCGATTCCGGAGGCCGCGACGGTGGAGCCGGCTGCCAGGTTCACCTGCCCCGCCACGCTGGACAACTGGATGGATCCGCCGCGGCTTGCGGCATCACTCGCATTGGCGGTGAGCTGCCCCGCGACCAGCACGTCTCGGCCGGCGGACAGTTCGATCAGCCCGCGCGCTGTGCTGCTGGTCGCGTTGATGGCGCCGTTGACGAGCACGGATCCGGTATCCGCGGTGAGTTCGACCTGCTGAGCGGTGATGGTTGAACCGGAAGCTAGGTCAAGGTCGCCCGTGTTGACGCGATAATTTCGCGCCGCCGTGAATCCGCCTTGCTCCAGCCGTTGATTGAGCGAGTTGAAATCAGCGAGCGACCCGGCGACAAGCGTGAAGATCCCCCCGGCAAACGACGGCGCGCCCGTCCCCGACAGACTGCCCGCCAAGTTCGCTGCGCCGGCTGCCGACACATTGATTTCGCCGGCGTCGGCGCCGACTGCGCCCGAGACATTCAGCTGACTATCGCTGCTCATGCTCAAGGCCCCGGAAGATCGCAGCGCGATGCTGCCGCCCGGTGAGCCGTGCGTGCCCAAGGCAACGGCGGGAACGATGCCGGCGACATTGATCGACGCGCCCGATTGCAACGTCAGTTGCGTGGCCGCCGTTAAGTTGACCTCCCCCGAGGGCATCAGGATACGCGCCTCGTCGACGATGCTCTGACCGCTGACCGTCAGCGACCCGCCGATACCGGGAGTCAGGATTGAGCCCGAGGTCGACGTGGCCGACTCAAGATGCAATTCTCCATTCGCGGCACCCAAGACGGTGGTTGCGCCGGACTGCGTCGTGATGAGATTCGAGCGCACATCCAAATTTCCCGAGGCGCTCAGCCCGCCGGTACCAAATCCCACGAACGCGCTATTCGCCGCCAGGGTCGTCTGACTGAATCCTGACAGCGCCAGCGTGCCCGAACCCACATCGATTTCATGGGCCGACAAGGTCAGCGATCCCGCGCCTAGAATTGGGGTTGCCGCCGTGGACGCGCCATCGGAACCCAGCGTGATCTTGTTGGCGCTGAAACTGGATGTCGCCGCGCCGGCGAAATTGTTCAGCACCGGCGCCAGCAAGGAAATCTCTTGAACAGGAGTATTGCCGCCGCGACTCGAGCTGAGATTCACGGCCTGTTCGAGATCGATCGAGGTTGCGCTGCGAATATCCACTGATGAGGCGGTGTTCAACGCGGCGACCAAGGACGAATCCACGGTCAGCGCGCCCGTTTGGGTGCTCGCGGGACCGAAGACAATCTGGTGGCTGCCTAAGGACCAGCGTGCGCCGGCGCCGGAAACGCTGCCGTCGGCAATCGTGGTCATGCCGGGCACGTCGATGGTGAGCGCGCCGAGAGATCCGACAGTCGCGCCCGACGAAATAGTCAAAGTGCCCGGCGCAGTCGCGGTCTCCGTGGTTCGTGCGACGTGGTAGTAGTCCAAATCCGAAACGGCAAGCAGCGCCGCCCCGTTCGCGCCGCTGCCGCCGGCGCCGTTCCCGAACAGACTGAGGGACGTCGGGTTCGCAAGCAGTGTGGCCGAAGGTGCCATTCCGCTTGCCGCCGAAGTCGATTCGACCGTTGCGCCCCCGTCGACCGCGATGCCCTGCCCGGCGACCATCACGATCTCATCCGCGACGAGCGTGGAACCGCTGGTCACGTGAACGCTGTTCGATTCGACCTGAATCACCTCGGGTGCCGTTTGCGAGCCACCGAGAATCAGTCTGCCCGCGTGCCAAGCGGTGATCACGCCGGCTGATAGATGAATGTCGCCGGCGGACTGAGCCTCGTTGGCATTGGGGTCGACCTCGATTTGCGGCGCTGCAATTGCGATCGTGGCGTTCTGTCCGCCTTGCGCGGCGCCTGCGAGGACGGTCCCCTGCGCCTGCAGGCTTTGATCGACGGAGATCGACAAGGTGCCGGCGTCGGCCGGAATACTCGGCCTCGTAGTGGTCGGGACGGTGGAGGTCTGGGCTTGATTCGGGAAAAATGCCGACGCCGCGAAGTTCGTATAGTTCGCGAGCGTATCGCCGTACGACCCTGGCCGGATGGAAAATCCCGAATAACCGGCACCGGCGCCCAGGTTGGTATCGGCGAAGGTCAGGTAACCCGCGACGATGGGTGCGCCATCAGGTGTCGCTGCAGTTGCGCCGGGCCGCAAGTTCCCGTACCCGGATACCGCCTGTACCAAATAGGCACCCGGCAGCAGTGCGTAGCGCGCCGGCAGCAACGCATAGACGCCGGCGGCCAAGCCGCTCCCGCCGCTCAGGTAAACGCTCTGGCCGGGTGATAGATTGGAACCCTGATAGACCAGCGGATCGTAGGGTCCGAAACTGCCCGACAGCGCGGGAACGACGGCGTAGAGACCTGGGATACTGCCGTTCGCGAGCGCGTCCGTGGTCCCGCCCGTGCCCGGTGTCCATTGATAGGCGGAAAGATCACCCCCGCCCGATACGTCGACAGTGGCGCCTTTTGCGAGCGTGACTGCCGCGCCGGTGAAGGTAATTTGCCGATTGGGTATGCCCTTCAGCGGCGCAAGCAACTGCGGAATCAGACCATATTCCCATGTGGTGCCGTTCTCGACGATCCCGTACGGCAGCAGCGCGCCACTGCCGCTCACCGACGTCGTGCTGCCGTTTCCCAAGGTCAACGATCCGTTGGTCGGATTCGCGTTCATGGAAATCGTGCCAAAGGGAGCGAGGATGGTTCCGGCTTGAATGATGTTGTCGGCATTCACGGTGATCGAGCCCCCAACGGACAGCGGCGTGCCCGGCGAGGCGCCCGATTGGGTAAATCGCACGGTGTAGCCGGCCGCGCCGGCAGTGGGGTTGATGTCCGTAATGGTGAACTGCGCCGCCGTGCTTGGCACGACCCGCTCCGCGGTCAATATCAGGTCGCCCGCCATCGCGAGACTGCCGACGTTGGTGATGCCATTGGCTTCATTGCCTCGCAAACCGATGTCACCGGTGCTCTCGATGGTTGCCGCCGAAACGCCATGAAAGGACAGAAAGCCGGTGATGTCGACCTGGCCACCGTGAATCTGCAGCGAGCCCGGACCCGGCGACGCCGCGCCGGGAACAAGATTCCCCGTCTGGGCGGTCGTGCCGGTACCGAGCGAAACATAGGGAGCAGCGACGCT